>Ga0208668_1000017_pt1 | contig 38017 bp, 62 predicted proteins | sample 18_taG_FD_184093 | JGI IMG/M metagenome (GOLD analysis project Ga0208668, IMG submission 184093) | Marine viral communities from the Subarctic Pacific Ocean - 18_ETSP_OMZAT15316 metaG (SPAdes) (version 2) | ecosystem: Environmental > Aquatic > Marine > Oceanic | place: Pacific Ocean | collected...
CTAACACCAAATAAAATACATAACTCATCAGTTATTTTAAATGCTGTTTCTGCTTTCTCCATGTGGTTCATTACCACTTTTAGTATTTCTTCTCTCATATCGTTACGTTTTTTATTCTTGTCCATTATAAGTAATTAGCTTTTTACTTTATGCACCCTATTCTTTTTGTCGTAGGCTACGTTTTCCTTGTCTATTATTTTTACATCTTTGATTAATACTTTACATGGTTCATCTAAGTACCAAATGTAATCTGGGTCGGTTTCTGAAATCATACCAATTTCACAAAATTCTTTCTTTATGTCGGGTGGTTGAAAATATACTGTGTTCATAATTAAAATACTTATAACAAGGTTTATACTCCATATTCCGCTTTGCTCCATACAGAGCATACACAAGCGTTATATTGAATTAGCCTATTGGAACTATCTCAACGCTATTTATTTCTTTTTGAGTATCCACTTCATCTTTATATTGGTTAAGTAGACCGCTTGGGTTTTCCTTAATATCGTTAATTGTTTCCGCCAACTCAAAAACTTGCTTTGTTGTTGTTTCTTCCATTCCAAAATCAATAGTATCAACCTCTAATGTTTTGTAAACCGTTTCTCTTACTGTTACTCTTATTTTCATAATTCACTCAATATAACATGGTATAAAATCCATGCTCATTTAACATTTAGTTTTAATTTGTTTTGCTTTCTTAGTCGCACGTATCTTATACAAGCGTTACCTATAATACCTTTTTCTCCAACAACTCTGGATTCTCGTAAATATTACCGATTATAGTAGATCGTTCAATTCTATATAAATCCCTTGTTTGATCTTCACATTCAGCATCTCCAACCCAATCAGCGAAAAATTCTAGCCAATCCTCCATTTTTAGAACGAATTTATCTCCATTGTCAAACACGGCAATGTCTCCAACGAAGAATTTAACGTCTTTAGTGTCCTTTAACCCTACCCATGGCATTAGTATACATTCATTTAAGGCAATCCACCCACTAGCGTAATTGTCTTCGCCCTCACATTCAATCTCCTCTAATGATATATCCTTGCCTGAATAACTACCTAAAGGGAAGTACATTGCTCCAACTTTCCTCATTCTGTTGTCCCAATCAAATTCATTCCAATTATCACAGTTATACCAACCACCTTTATCGGCTGTAACCCATGCTCTATATTCCATTCCTTCTTTCATTTGTTATCATTTTTTAAATTCCCACCGCACAAAAGGTACAATAGGTAACATAACCTAAAGCGCATGAAACGCGCCCTAGCTTTTCTCATTAGGCTTAATATATTTCAGTATCACCTTCATACCAAGTTCCCCTACTGAATTGCTTAACAATTTTTTCTTCTTTTAAATCAAATATGTTAGCCCAACCGCCATCATATTTGTGTTCGCTTGGGTTGTGTGCCGTTACTGCTAATTCGGTTGTTTCAAAAGAGCCTTTAAAATCGTCTGCACCACCTTCAGGGTAGTAATCATCTCCTGCAAATAATAAAAATTGTTTTTTCATAATCTTATCTTTTTTATTAATACTAAGCCTAACAATGGCTAAAACGGCATTAAAACGACCGTTTAGCCTAAGCGTTAGCATTCATTAAAACGCAATGCTAACACGGTATATAAATAATAAAAACACTACCATTTCCATCGCATTCCCTCTAAGCTAGGGTCGCAAGCATCAGAAGCCATATCTTTAGTTACGGTAATATAATTATCTTCTTGCTGTTCATTTACACAGCAGTTTCCGTGGTCTTGTTCAGCTTCATTTAGTTGCTTCTCTGTAAGTTTATTGCATTCCTCAAGGCTTAGAGGGTTACATTCGTTGTCTATTGGTGTTCCGCAATATCCGCATCTTTTAGTTTTCATATCCGTGTTTTTAAAAATTCATATATCTATCCGTTGTGAGTGTTCTTTATCCCCCTGTTGTACGCAATATAAAATACTACGCTTCTGGTTCTTTTGGTAGTTCGCACCAATGGGTCACATCTTCCATGAAGTTTTCACCAGCTTCATCATAAAACCCTTTTACATCGTCATAGTATTCAGCAACTACCCATCTACTATTTTTTGGAAAACTACGTGGCGCATAAGCTAAATAGCTTCCACATTCTACATCGGGTAATTTGTCTTTTACATTAAATATTTCTGTCATAATTCGTATTTTAGAAAGCGTACAACACAAAATAAATTGCATTGAAACGCCAATTTATTAATAACGTTAGTAAATAATAAAAATTACTAATACCCCCATCCAACATAAAACATTAACCCGAAGCATATCAACTGTACGCCCAATAAAATTATTGTAATTGGCATTATTGGTATCACTGCTGCAATAGGTATCATTGCTATCCATCTAATTATCTCTTTGTGTTGTTTTAATTTTGTTTTCATCTGTTTAATTTTTACTATTTCTAACATTAAATAAAGCGAATACGCTCCGCTTTAAACTCTTTATTATTCACATTATCCCTTTTTGCTTATGCCCTTAACATCAACCGCATAATCAATGAACTGCACCCCGTCTATCTTTTCACTGGGTATTACTTGCTCGCTTATTAGCCTGTAAATATATTGCACCGTTGGATTGTTTCCTGTGCTGTCTAATGTTACGCTATTGGCGTAGTTTTTTACTGTTTTTAAATTCTGTTTTTTCATAATCCTTTTACTTTTTCGTTTAACTCCTTTGTGTTTTTATTGATATGGTGTTCTGTTATTGGTATCTGTACTAAGCACGATTCAGACAAACCACAGCCACCGCAATTTGGATAATTATTCTTACAGTAGCTTATAACTTCTTTATTTAGTTCTATTAGGTTTGTCATGATTTCTATTTTAAAAATGATAAATGTTTCAATCCGAATACTGCATTGCCTGTATGTTTTCTGCACCAACAAACCCAATTAGGAGACCACCTGTAACCATTAGATTTAATTTCCTGTATTACTTCGCGGGTTGGTTTTTCGTTGTGGAATATCTTTAAACGATCATCTTCGATTGTCACGTAACCACCTTCAAACGTAATATCTTCCCATGTCATTTTGCGTTCTATTCTGGTTTCCATTGCTTTGATCTTATCCTTAGTGTTTTTAATCATTGCGTTGTTGTTGGTTAGGTAAAAAGATGGAATTTTAAATTTACCGCCTCTGTAATCAATTAATTTTATATTCTTCGGACTAAAATCTAAAGCAATTAAATGATTTAATAACTCGCTTTCGTTCGTTAGTTTGCTTTTTCTTATTGCTGCATTAATCGCTTTCCTCTCCAATTGATTGTTAACCAATTTTTCTAGCTTGCGTTCTGCTGCTTCCTTGTCATCCTCTGGGCTTTTTGTTGGTACTCTATTAACCGCTTTAAAATATTTTTCCCTCCAATGGTAGAAAGAATCGCATTTGTTACGCTCTGAATCGTTAGCCTTTTGCGCCCGTCTTACTGGAAAATTAGAACCGCCTGTAATCATTGAGGAAATACATCTACCTTTTGCACTCATCCAATCACTAAACCTTGATATGAATTTTTCTTTGTAATTGCCTTGGTTTTCTCTCAATTCTTTTAAGTCGGCTTCTAACATCTCGCTGTATTCGCTTACATAACTATTAGCTCGCTTTTCAGGGCTAAAAGATGTGTTTGAATGTGCTCTATAACAAAGCTCCCAAAGGTGGCCTAACGCCATCGTTTTTACTTGCTCCGTTCTGTTTTTTATTTCTGTTATTGTTTCCATAATTGTGTTTGTTTGTTGTTTCATGTTGTAATATTACGACTTTAAACAATACAAGCAACAAAAAAGGGTAATTATTTTCTTTTTATAATAATTATAAGCTCAACCACAATATAGGTACCTCCTATAGATAATATATATTCTGGCGTTAATCCAAAGAATATAGGGTATAGTATAGTATTAATCCAAAAATTTTGACATTGAGGACATAATCCAAGAGGTGATAATATGGACCTGTATTTACGCTGCTTTTTTCTCCTCCACTTGATCCACAAATAGACCAGTAGTACGTAATATCTTCGTAATATTCCCGTCGGTTCGTAGCAATTTTGTAGAAACATACTTAGACACCCTACAGACAGGCAATATAATTCTAAGCTCACACCCTCGCCTACCACAACTATTCTTAATTATTTCCATATAGCAAATATAACAATACTATCATTGCATCCTAGATTTGCTTACCCTTTCATGTGCTTCTAGCTTTTTTTTATGCAGCTCCCAAAGTTCATCTTTAGTTAAGTGGTCCATCCTTGTGGGGTCGTGTGCTGCCTCGTGTTCTAGCCTCGTTAAGCAAATTAAATTCTCTATAGCATCAATATCGAATACCTTGCCTTTATATTCAAACTGTTTTCTGCCTCCCATTTTTTTTGCGTGGATATGGTGTATGTCATTTCCTGCACATCCTGAGACTTCAGAAGGTATCCAATCCCCTTTTTCGTATCCAAAAAAAGTCAAATAATTCTTTACGTGTTTATTCATTATCATTTTTATTAATTACTTTCCACCCCCTAGCGTCTTTGTCACATTCTACAACATCCAGATATTTATCAATAAACCCCTCATTTATTACTGAATTTTCGCAATAGTCTTTTATAAATTCCTCTTTTGTCATATTTCAAATTTAATATAAAAAGTAAATATTTTATAAAATAGGGCTATAGCATATATGCTATAGCATAATGTTATAAATAATTAGCATATTTCAACCCAAACAATCAATGTTTCAGTATCAACGTTAAGCCGTTTATTATCTACAACATACATTTCTCCATTAATCACAATTGTATCTCCTTTAAAAAGGTGTTTTATTTCATTTGTGGCAATTTTTATAGGCTTATTCTTGGGGTCTTCCCATATTTCATAAATCATAACAAAACTATTTATAACACTGCCTAAAAAAGCATGAGGCAGATTCATGCGTAAATCAATCTTTTGCGGTCACGCTTTTTAGGCTAACCATTGTTATAATTCATTACCTAAAATCCATTCAATAGCATCTTCAAAACCCATTTCATACATCTGCCTTTTTTTATGTGTCATTGGGAATCCTTGTTCTTTTCGTTTTTTAGTAGCTTTTTTTGAAGCATTTAAAATAAATTCTATTCGTTCACGCAACGGCAACGAAATTATAACACCACCTATATGTAATGCCTCTTTACCTATTCCTTTTGGTGTTCCTACTATATTAGTTTTCATAAGTCTTTATTTAAGCGTGTAGTTTTAATATCGGCACTACACATAGCCAAACCGTTAGTTGCAATTACCAAACTCATTAAATACATCTTCAAAAATCAATGGCTCTTTATTTTCTCCACTTACTTTTAATGGTGCAATTCCTTTTGGTGCAAATCTTAATCCATCACCTTCACCGTGTACCCAAATCATTTTATCTTTCATTTCGCTAAAATCATTAACGCTTAATGTTTCTAATAAACACCTTATCATTTCACAACCATAAGCCGTTCCAACTCTTTTTTTCTTGTCTTTATCCCATTCATCCAAAGCCAAACCGCCTATTCCTTGTCCTCCACCTTCTTCGTATTCAACAAATATCCAAAAGTTTAAAATTCCTCTTTCTTTAATCTCAAGTTTTGCACTTGTAATTTTTGCTAATTTCTTATTCATCTTATTTATTTTTAAATTTATTATTAATAAAACTGCAACTAACACTGTATAAATAACATGGCGAAAAGCCACGTTTCTTATACTAACCATTATACTCAATTATTTTGGCTAATCAAGTGTTTAGGTACACAAAAGTTCTCTAAACATTTATCTAGTAGTTCTTTGTTATCACAAACCTTGTATAGTTTTTCAAGCTCAGATAATACTTTAGCTATACCCTCATAATTAGGTTCTATTGGCTCAAACTTTAAGTTACTTTTTACTGATGATTTAAATAAGTCTTTCATAATTTGTTTTGTTTAAAAGAGTATAACAACGTGTCATACTCCATATTCCGTTGCACTCCATACAGAGCATACACAAGCGTTAGCATTAATTAGTAAGTGCTATTTTGGTTTGAATATGAGTAGTGTTTACTACCCTTTAAGTAATCAATCGCTTCATTTATACGTAGTTTCATCACAGGGTTAGCTAAATTTAACATCTGCTCAAAAGTAACAAGGGCATTAAATAATGCGTTACTTCGAGTTTCATATTCTAATGAGCTTCCGTTATGGCAAACCAAATCAAAGTGTTCAAATACCTCAATGTGTTTATCCCATATTTCTATTGCTAGTTTCATAATCAATTAAATAATACTAACACTGCATAAAACAGCATAGCCAATTAAACATTTATTTCATCAGCCTACTTTACTGCTAGGCTACGCAGTTTATACTTAACATTATGCTGTATATATCTTAAGTAAATTTCTTAATTCATAATTCTGTTCTCTAGTTAATTGCTTGTTCTTGTTTTTATTAAACAATATCATAAAAGAGCTAACCACTTTATTAAATTTAAATGCATCTGTATAGTTAAAAATCTCATCCTTAAATTTGTTTAGATCAATAACATCTTTACCCTCTTTCGATGTCCATAAATCGAACCGTTTAAAAAATCTCTCTATCCCTTTTATATTTTCATCACTCCAACTACCACCATCAAAATAATGGCCTATAAACATCATATAAAATCTAAGAATCTTAGGATTATAATCGTCAGGGTTAACTATATTCCCTTTGCTTTTGCTCATTTTTTCGCCATTGTTTAATATCATTCCTTGGTGAATTACTTTTTTAAATGGCTCCTCAAAATCAATATACCCAATATCATAAAGAAACATATTAATAAATCTAGCGTAGATTAAGTGCATACAGGCGTGTTCAGCACCTCCAACATATAAATCTACCTGTTTAGGCTTTATGCCCTTGACCAAACAATAAATAATATAATAAAATGAACTATCTACAAATGTATCAAGAGTATCAGTCTCTCCTTTTACGGGTATCCTACAACCCCAGTCCCGTTGACGGCTAACGCACCAATCGTGCTGATTTTCTAACCATTTTTTTTGTGCATTAATCGTACTGCCAGGATAATCTAAATTATTCAACCCCTCTATTAATCTTTTTTTGTAGTCAGTTATTTTAAAATACCATTGGCTTAACTCCTTTTTTTCTATAACACTATTACACCTCTCGCAATTATTATTTATTACCTGTTCATTTGCTAGTACGGTTTCACATGATTTGCAATAATTAACAATTCCCTGTTTTTTATATGCTAATCCCTTTTCATATAATTGGTTAAATAACCATTTTGTATGAACCTGATACTCTTTAGAATGCGTAGATATTAAATAATCAAACGATGTATTCATGTGATCCATCTGGTTGTTAAAATTAACTATGTTGTTTTCCGTTACCTTCTTTGGGTCTCCTCCTATCTTTTTTGCATAATTTTCAGCTGGAAGACCGAAGCTATCATAACCAAAAGGCTGAAATACTGACTCCTTTTTATACCTTAAATAATTACAATAGCTATCTATTATTGCATAATTATAAAAATGTCCAATGTGCAACCCGTTACCGCTGGGATAAGGAAACATTACACAAATATATTTATCAAAATTCATATCTAATTATTTATAAAAATCAACCACCTTACCAGTTACTCTATTCTTTTTCACCTTATAACCTAAAGCAGCCCATTTTCGCTGAGCTGCAATATACTCTTGCGGTGTCCTGCTAAAATGATTTAAATAGTTCATATCTGGATTCGCTGGTATACCATCATTTGTTGCACTATTATTTTTAGTGCTTTCTATCCAACTAGCTTTAAAACCTCCCCAGCCTTTTTGTACTACTATTTTAAATACCTCGTTTTTTTCGCTGCCAGTTTTTTCTATTTCTTCAATAAAAGAATTTAAGGCTGTTTCGGTATTGGTTAACTTTTTGGTTTTCCTGTTTTTTAGAAAGTCCTCTACTAACTCTTTTTTTAATCCATAATCTAAAAGAGATTTTTTAAAATTAAACACACACCCTTTATCTTTATTATCTTTTACATTAACATTATCATTAACATTATCATTAACATTAACATTAACAGTTGAATCCGTTGAACGGTTTGAACGGTCGTTAACGTTCGTTGAATCCGTTAAATCCTGTTCTCTTTTTAATCTTCTAGCCTCTGCGCTTGCTTTTCCTGCTGATGACCATTGCTCCTTCTTATCTTTATATTTTATTAAATCCCTTTTTAATTGGCTTTTAATGGGCGTAAAAGATAATTTAGTTACAATATCATCAGTTTGCGGGTTCTCATCATTAACGTATGCGAAAAGGTGTTTAACTAGTTTCCCTGCTTGCTCGTCGGTCAACTGGTCAAACTGTTCTCTCTGATCGGCATACATAAGAAACCCTTTTTTATCTTCTGCCATGAGTTACGAAATGCAAAAACCCATACTCTGTAGCCCGCAACAGGCATTCAAAGCATGGGTTCTTATGTATAATTTTGTTCATTGTTGCGTATTTTGAATTACAAATATAGAAATATTATTCTATTTATTTTAGTTTATCGTACCTTTTTAATTCTCTTTTTTTACATCGAGGGCAAGGAACATCCTCTACTATTACTCTATTCATATTAGGTCTAGGAGATATAACAACGGGATTCTCTATATCTCTTCCATAATTACAAGTCTTATCCCCGCAATATATCCTAACATCTGTTATTGGTCGCATATTATTTGTTCTACTGTTTTTATTATGTGGTCAATATGTATCAGGTTTTTATCGTCGTACATATGCCTCTCTTCATCTACTATATCTATTAATTTATCCATGCACAGATTGTCCCCATCCTTACATATCTGCATACAGATAGAGTCTATTTCCGTTATGGTATATGAAGATTTAAAAGTCATACATCGAGGGTCTATTGTTGTCTTTTTTCAATACAGGCATACCAAATTTTATTTCATATGATGTATCTGTATTTTCTTTTTCGCTTCCATCCCTAAGCCTCCTTAACTCAAACAATTCATTATGTTGCGGATAGTCCTCTATGAATTTACGCGCATAGTGAGCAGAAAAAGCATCATTAATCCTATACTCATCATCCGTATTTGTTTCTAAATAACTATGCCACCTTATGACGTTAATAATCATCTTTGCGGAGGTCTTTTTTTTACCCTTGTTAACTGCTAAAAAGCATTGCTCTGCAAATTTCTGGTAAATATGGGGGTTATCTTTATGAAATATATTAAAAGCCTCCTCTATTGTTGTTCCTGTTTGTTCATTAAATTTCATAATATTTATCTGTTATTTTATTTTCAAATTAACATTAACATTTAAAGTAACTCCTTTTATTTCTTTGCCTCCTTTTATAGCAGCTTTTAAATCCGATTTATTAGCTGTCTCAGTAACTTTTACCGTCTTAAACTCGCTAGGCAAACTATTTATATCCTTAACTGTTATTGATTCGCTTTTACGTGTTCCAAAAGTTAAAGTTCCAACGGCAAACTCTCCAAACAAACTAACAGCACTAAGTAAACTATTTTCTAGTCTGTCTATTAGATTATTGTTTCTTTTTTTAAGTGCCTGTAAACGCTTAATCTCATCGTCTATTGTACAAATAAATGCCTTGCTGCTTTTTATTACTTCTAGGTATGCGATTGACTTACTATCTAACTCGCTTTTATTGATCTCTAACGCGCTTTCTTGTTCTTTTGATAGTACCCCTTCACTTGCTTCTATATCGTCCATTAGGGACAAATAACTTTCCTTTATTTGGTATAACGTATTTTTCATAATTACGCTGTTTTTAGTTTTTCGGTTAATTGTTTCTTTTGATCTGGCGTTAATTCGTATTTGCTCAATACTGATAAAATCGTTTTTTGGTCTGAGCTTAACGCTTTATCAAATCCCCCCTCTTTAAATATTTGTTTTTTTGCTGGTTCTTTAAATTCCTGTTTCATTTGTTCTACATATTTAGTATCATCAAATTTGCCTAAAAATATATCAGCATTGAAACCTAATTTACTAAGGGCTTTTGTCAGTGTGTCGGTTTCTACTTTTTTTGCAAAATCATCATCTATCTTTGTTTGTGCTCCATCCTTGTAAAGTTGTACGCTGTTAACAATCTCAAATTCTCCATTTGGAAAATAAAAAACAGCTTTAAAAGTTGCCATACCGATATTAGCTAACGTATAATCAAACTCCATTGATCTAAACCCCCAACCGATACCATATACGCCAAATTGTTCTGTTGCCTGTTTTATTTGATATTGAGGTGCTATTGATGTTAAAAGGTTTCCCTTTACATTTGCTTTTTTTGTATACTCTGGATTGGTTTTCTCAACCTTGCTCCACAATTCTAAGTTTTTCATAATTGGTAGTATTAGTTATTAGTAATTTTTATTATTGTTTCAAATTTACAACTTTAAACTGGATAAACAACACCACATCCAAAGTATTTTTATTTTCTCAATGTTTACAAGGGTTTCGGGGTGAAAATTTACAACACTCGCTAAACCCCACTCGTGCCTCGCGTCGCTCAAGCTGGTTTAGCTCACCGTTAGCGAGAATAGGAAATCCATTTCACTATAAATGCTAACTGTTCTTTTGTAAAGTAATAGCTCCCACTATCCATTAATTCAATGCTAAATTCGCCATCATCATATTTATCAAATTCTATCGTGTCGCCAAAGTCACCTTTTCTAAAAACTAAACTACTCTCGCTAACACAAGCTATATGTAATGCCTCTTTTTCTTTATCAGATATTTGCTCAAAGTCCATCTTTAATACTTTTAAGTTAGTGTAGTAATTTATCAAGGTCGGCACTACGCATAGCCAAACCGTTAGCAAACATTACTATTCTTTAGTTTTATCTACTAAATTTTGGTACTCTAATTGGTCAACTATGTAAGGGTATGGTTTGTGTCCGTTTTGCGAAAATTCTACCTTAATCTTACATCCTACTATACATTGGCAATGTTCTTGATCTTCCATAGCTGCCCAATCTGCAACCCAGTTACTATTTACACATTTGTCGCTTACAATCCGTAACGATTTGCTAACAACGTTTATACCTAATAGCTCTGCTTGTTCTTTAATTGTTTCTGGTGTCATTTTTATAAGTTTTATTTATTAATCAATATTTATTTCTATTTATACGCTACTAGGCATACACAATGCGTTGTAAACAATTAAAAACACTACTTACGTGCTTCATCAAGTTTACTGCATTTTATCCAATCTACATCACCTGTAAATTCACAAGGTTTTTGGTGTTCTACGCAAAATTCACATTGCTGACATTTTACACTTCCAATCATTACACCATTGTCTTTTACCTTGCATTTCTCGGTGCAAGTTCCATTATCCCATCCAGTTGTTTTAAAATAATATTTTTCCATTTTATCCGTATTTTTAAAAGATTTACAACAACGTGTATAGCACATTAAAACGATGCCATACACAATGCGTTATAAACAATTACTCTTCACACCCTACCCACAGCAAAAGTTCTTCTTCGGTATCTCTATCACCTATTGGATGAGATTCTTTAATAATTAAGTCAGCGTGTACCATACAGTTATTAGATGTTAAATATCCAGCACATACTTCTGTTTTCTCATCATACTTTTTTAATTCCTTAATCAATTCTTTTACATTCATAATTCAAAAGTTTATAACACGGGCTATAATTAATAAAAGCCAATGTTGGTTAATAATTTATTTGTTCGTGTTTCAATTTTACTAATCATAGCTGGACCGTTAGCATTAATTAGGGTAATACCATAAATCACCGTCAAAGTGCCAAACACCATCATCAAAAGCCCAACTATCACCTTTTTCTAAGTAATTAAATCCGCTTTCTTTTTTGTAAAGTTCTGTTCTTTCTTGTTGTGTCATTTCTATATTTTTTAAATTAAACTAATGCTAATAATATGTAACAGGCATTAAAACGACCTCATTATAATTTATTAAAACCCTAAATCTTCATCTACTTCAGGAGTTGGCGCGGGTTCATTTGCTAACATATCTACAGGCTCAACCTTCCAAGCGTCTAAATTGTGGTAATATTTACCGTTAAATTCTCTGGATGAAACATTAAAATGTACAATAATATGATCCCCCTCTTTATTGGTGGCTAAAAATTCACCCGCTTTATCGCCTCCGAAGATTTGGAAGCATACCTCTGGGTTATATTGTGCTGCCGTATCAATAACAAAATTCATCTTTTGCCATTCCTTACCCGCTTTACTTGTTCCTGTTTCGATTGGTAAGATCGTTAATATTTTACCTTCAATTTTTAAACTCATTTTATTAATTTATTAATTTAATATTCAAGCCATTCTGACTCTAATAATTGTCTGTTATATTCCGCTTCATCTTCTGGTGACGGTTGTAAATAATCCTCGTTTTTCATAATTTAATTAATTGGGTTTCTGTCTACTATTTCACAAAACATTTTGCATTTTAACACTAAGGAAATATTAGTTAACTCAAACAGATTTAAGTTATGTTTGTTTTTTCGCCACCTCCAAAGCCTATCGGTACTTAGTTTTTTTCCTGTTAACTCCTCATACCTTCGACAAACATAATCAGGCTTCATGTTCTTTTGCTTCATTACTTCGTCTATTCTGTTAACAATTATTATCTCGTTTTTTCTCATAATAATATATCGTTTTTTACTTTTTCTTTTCTTATTAAATAATCCTTTTCCTGTATGAAGTAGGTTAAATTTACAACGTTACCGCCTCTATCTTCGCTACACGTTAAATCTTTAATCTCTACTTGAGCACCACACCCGCAGCCTAATTTAACAACCCTGCCATCTATAACCTCACACCCCCAGCTTTCAAAGCAGTAGGGGCATGAAATCTTTGTAATCTGTACATCCGATCCAAACATTATTTTAATGTGTTTTTAATTATTTTAATAGTAGCACTCTTAATCCTGCTAAACAAACTGTGTTTCATGGCCTGTACTCGCTTTATTTTTGCTATATGGTCCTCTATCTGCTCAGGCGTTAGTATATCAACAACAGGCTCGTCTATATCTACAATCATAAATGAGTCGTTATCTTCTTGTTTTTCTAAAAATCTTTGGTATTGTTCGTGTGGTTCCATTATATAAGGTTGTTAAGGTTGTTTAATATTATTAAATAATGAGATTTTAGCTTTTTTATTTCTGACTCTATCTCATCCTTATTATCAAAATGACTATCAGGCAAAGGCCAAGCCCTGCCGAGACATTGATGCTCAAACTTAATCGACTGCTTGAGTAGTCTTTCGTTATAGTCTATTTTATCTAGTATGTCTAATCCTTCTTGGTGTGTTTTAATTATTTGTTTCATGTTGTAGTTATTAAGTTGATGTAAAAATAACAATTCTTTGTGGGTTATACAACAAATATCTTGTAAAAGTTACAATTAATTATGTTTTATATATAGAATTACGCAAAGAAAAAGGAGTTACCCCGAATGAGTAACCCCTTTTAATAACCAAACCACACTATGAAACTTAAATATAGAAAATTATTTGCAATTTAATGTATATGTATACACCTCATCATGAAAATTAATATCCCCCGTTTCTGGATCAAGCTCCATTATAGGGTTTAAAGCATTTTCATAATCTATTGTATTGGCTAATTCGCTTTCTTTTTCATTCTGATAATCTTCTGTGGTCATTTCACACCCTGCCTCTTCTTCTTCCTCTGAATAAGTACCCTCCTCAAAATAAGCAATCTCATCTGTGGATGTGTTTATAGCAGTAATAGAATATGTACAGGTTGTGCAAACATCTTTTTTACAAGATGACAGAACCGCAATTATTAGTAATAAATATATATTTCTCATGTTATTTTTATTTATAGGTTGATTAATTTGGTTAAATATATAATCTATTTACCAAAATAACCTAATTATATGCAATAATTAAAACAACGAGAACCGATTTAAAAACAAATCATTTGCAAAAATTGCTCAAATGTTATCTTTTCAGTTACTAATAAATAGGTAGCTAATGCCGTGAATCCTATAACTATTAATCCACCCATAACAGAGCCAAAAACACCAGCGAAGTCAGTATTGCCCTCGCCCGCTGCTACAGATTGTTTATTTTTGTCCATAAATTCTTTTACCTGTTGGCCTACTGGTTTCTTTTTAATCAAACCAATAGCTAACCCTATGGCTGGATTTTTAACCCCTACCAATCCAGACGCAAAAGATATAATACTACCTAATATCGCTTTTCCTTTTCCTTTTCCCATCGTTTTATGTTTGTTGCCAAAGATAGTTAATATTTAAGTTACACGTTAAACATATATATCTTTGGGTTCTTATCGAGGTAATACACATCTAAATGGACCCAATTAATAGATGTGCCATCCTTGAGGTTTTCCAATCTTATTTTGTAAGGGAATAGATACTCGTTTTCTAATATCCAGTTTCTAACCTCATACGCCTCCATACCTTTAACGTCAAAATCTAGTGCTTTTCCAAGGCAATGAGCTGATAAGTATAGCTTGTTTTTGTCTGTTTTGTTTTTTACATAATTGCAAATGTTTGTTCTTAATCCTCTTTGAGAAAATCTACCACCCCAAAGCCAATCATTTGCCGTTATTGGTAAATCTAGCTCATCCCTTATGATTAAGATCGTATGCAATAATCGAATATCAATAAATTGCCAAGCCTTTTGTCCGTGTGCTTTAAATGTTTCTTTGTCTACAAGTTCGCGTATATCAAAATAATCTTTTATACCTTCTATTATTTCGGAATCGTTCATGGTTTTTTTGTGAAATTAACGTATGTCCTTAACAAATAAAAAATATAATATAATTATTTAGCTAAATCCATTCTCTAGGATGGCAAAAAATAAGCTACCACACCCAGCAAGTAAAAAGCCTAATGCGATCATTATTAATTTTTGTCTAAGGTTAATCCTATCAACCTTTATAAATATAGGGGGGTCCGTATCGTTTAGTGATTTATCTATTTTAACTAAACCCTCCTTAACAAATTCCATCTTATCAACACATTTATGGGTAAGTATGGCTAAGTCCGAAATAGAGTTCATTATCTCAGCGTATGCCTGCTCCTTCGCCTCTACTAGCAAAAGCCTTTCATGATGAGACTTAAATTCTTTTTCTATTTCTTTAGGCTTCATTAGTTAACAGTTTCTATGTCTTTTATTATTATAAGCGTCCTCAAATTCTACCACGCAAGGAGCCATTTTAGTTCTAATACCCCATCTTGGTTCATAGCTATCTGGCTTGATTATTTTTGTTGACACATGGATATTAGCATTATTGGTATTGTAATCAGTAACATAAATATCATTAGCCTGAAAAATTCTAGTCTTCATAAAGTCGTGAACGCTTGCAGGAACTAAAAATATTTCTAACACAAAAGACTCTGTTTGAACATCTTTAATAAACACTTTTGCACCGTTTCGGTACTCCGTATATTCCTGTTCGTAACTGCTCTTATTTTTACCAAATTTGGCGGGTATCCGTATACTGTCTTTCCATCCGCTCGGATATTCAAATACTTTGGATCTATCTTTTATGTCTCCTAGCGTTCCAGATAATACCGTGTCAAATACTACCGTTCCATCTGCCAAATCTGCTCTAAACTCTCTTAAACAATACTCCTCACTGTAGTCATTTTGGTCCGCAGTAGAGGCGAGGGAGTTAACTTCAATCGTTTTTAGCCTGTAAGAACCAGCGTCAAAGCCTATGAGTACTAATCTCCAATCTATATACACGCTAATATATTTAAACCCGTTCGCCTCAAACACGCCAAAATCCGAGAATGTACCGTATGAATTATCTGTAATTGTGTGCTTATCGACGAATGACCCATTTTCATACTTCTGTATAACTATACTAACCCCAGTTATTAACCTGTCATATTTTCTAATAAAACCCGTTCTATCATTCTTAAACGGGTCAGTATCCGAAACGGCCCCAAATATAGGTAACTCAAAACAACAATCATCAACAATAGAAGGTGCTAAAGGTACTGATCTTGATGGCGCAATAGGGCTTGATGGTATTAGTTTTACTATTAGTTCCTGGCTATCCCCTCTAGGCATTGTATATTACTTTTTTAATCCTAATTATTCGCTATTAACTATAAATCCCTAATTTCAATATCCCTAATAATTCATTTTTTAAATCATTTATAGACCCTGTTTTCAAGGTGTATCCTTGCTGTTCTAGCCCGTCGGACTCTCTACCGTTTGAGCTTTCTATAAAGTGTATTAAATCCCTGTAACCGTAGTTGTGAAAGTATGAATATTCGTCTTTAACTTTTTCAGTTAACAGCCTTACATCAATAGCCGATAAATACTTAGATATAGATATACACAAATCCTTACTCTCTATTCTTTGTCTACATGAATCTTTTTGGTTATCGTTAAACTCTGAAAACCTAGCCCCTAGATATTCTAGCGCATCTTGGGAGGTCATGCCCTGTTCATTTATTAAATGAGTTTCTTTTAATGTTATATCGTCCTCTGTTGTTGTGTTAGTTTCTTTTATGTGGTTATCAATTAAAAACATTTTTTCATCATTACTACACCCCGCCCAAGTCTTAATATTTAACTGCTCTGTAACAAAAGCAGAAAATTGTAGAAAATCGTTACACATATTTCTGCCATAATCTCTTATTAAAATTATATTATTTGATTTATCCGTAGCATTATTAGCCCCAAAATCATACGTATCATCTACTAAATAAAAAGGGTTTGACTTGTTTTTGACCCAATAACCTACTCCGTCTTCCTGGTCGTCTGGGGAATAATCCCCCCTTGTTGATAATTTCTCATACCTAACAACCGCACCAGTAGAGGTTATATATTTATTTTCTAAATCACTTATTAAATCATGATTAATAGCCTTTAAGCTAGTGACCGTATTCTCTATGTCTGATGTTTTTATTGCTAGTTTCATTTTTTTTAATCTATGTAAATAGTTCCGTTTGTACATTCTATATCATCCCCCGTCCCATTACCAGAAACCCTTAAACTAAATAAATCACCTGTAGACATTTCGACGGGTGCAGTACATTTAATATTGCTCCATGTATCGTTGTTTTCCAACGTTAAATCGGTCATCTCTGAATCGGAAATTATACTACCATTTTTAAAGATTGCAAAGTCATATTGCCGACCCGCGCCCCCTGTTTTCTCGCATTTAACCACCGCTGATACTCTCCCCTTTTGGTTTGTTATACCTGCTTGTGTTATTTCTAGCGTCCAGTCTGAGTCTTGAGCAATTCCAGAATTTACAGAGGTTAACTCAGTGGTATCTTCTAATACATTATAAGAACCGTTTGCAACATTTGTTGTACTTGTGGAGGTTACTACTAGTCCTCCTATTATTTCGCTTGTTGCTGCTGTAACTAATCCTTTAGCGTTAATTGTTAAAGTGGGTTTTACATAGCTGCCTACGTCACTATTAACCGTTGCTAGTGTTAATGCTGTTGCACCTGTTGCGTCTCCTGTATGTGTAGCGTTGCTTACTTTGGCATTATTCGTATCTATATCGCCCAAATCTACATTTGAATCAGGCACCGTAATCGTCCGAGTAGTGGCGGTTGCAATAGAATCAACTTCAAAGGCAAGCTCTTTTGTGTTATCTGTATTATCTTGGATTCTAAATAAATCGTCCGTAAATTCACTAGAAGCACCAGGCGAAGGAGCAGGTGATAATTGAATAGATATAGGATCGCCATTAGAATGTGTAAATGCTATTGTATCTTGCTCACTTATAAAACTAACTGGTATAGTTACATCACTTGAATTTGCTACAGGATCGCCAGTTATCCTAAATAGGGTTTTATTCCATTCGTGGTTGTCTCCCGACACCATTATAGTACCGCCACTTTGTGCATCCAATAGTATTTCTTTTATATCAATTTGTGATAAAGAAAAATTATCTATGTATATGTTGGTCGATAATGAATAATCAGCATCATTAAACCTTATTTCGGAAAACCCTACGGGGGTACTTGTTGTACTGCTCCAATTAAAACAGAGACCGCTTTTTATTTCATCTAATTCCTCATTTTGCCCCGTGTCTGGATTTCTTTTAAATATTCTTGCACCCATTTTAGTATAAATCTATATAATGAACTATTGACCCTTTAAACCTTTCTCTTAATTTATTCATAACCAGTCTATATATCCTTTTATCTAATGGAGGACAAAATATATCTATAAAAACATGGTCAAAACCTTTTTCTTTGTAATTATCTGCATCCTCTTCTATGATAGATAATTTTTTAACACCTTTAAACTTCTGCCCGTACAGTTCCCAAAACAACTTAATTACTTTAGGGTTTCTTTCTACTACTGTAACTTCTTTTACTTTAGTATTATAACAAGCCTCTATTACGCTCCGTCCAAATCCTAAACCAAGTAACAGCACTTTGCCCTTAAACTTATTTATAATGTCGGTATATTCTTTATCATTGTATGATGTTGTACCGTCAACAACCTTAACACCATCTTTAATAAATAAATGTACCTCCCCTGTAGAATTAATCTTTCTATTTATTAAATCTAGTCCTATTTTTTGACCTAGATTAATTCGGGTTTCATTCGATATTTGAGGAGTTTTAAACATCTTCGTGGTGTCCATATAAAAATACATCACACTCACAAGAGTTAGCCCCTGATACAAGTGTTAAAAAATACGTTCCAGAGTCGCTTAATATGCCTGGTTTTGCCCCTGCTAATGGAACTGGAAACGCAATATCTAACCCCCCTCCTATTAGTTCATAATCTGACATAATATCACCTGCTCCAGAAGTAGAGCCTATTTTTATAGTTATACCACTTACTGACTTACCACTTACTTTTATCCTTATTAGTGCTTCTCTTGCTACTGTAAACTTACCTGAACAGTTCCAATCCATCGATACAGTACCCTCCGAACCTGACGCGCAATCAAAAGATAATTTTTGTGCAACAATAGGTTTAAGGTCAGAGGCAACCTTATAAACCGTATCAAACCCACCTACTCCATCATCTTCTGATATATCTAGTCTGTCTGTGTCTTTTAGGATGGTTCTTGTGGACGGGTTATATCCTGATATTTTATCGCTTGCTGCCATATTACAAAGTTAATTATTTTAATCTAGTCGTTTAAAGTCGCTACTTTCTTTCTGTTTGAAATTATCATCTTCGAGCTGTTTAGCCCCCGCCAACGGAAACGGCACGTCTGCCCGCTTATCATAAAACCTACAGGTTATTTTCCAGTCTTCGATATCTGGGTCTAATAAATCAGCATCAAGTAGAGCTTGCCCTTTAAATACAGGACTGCCAGAGGTTATTATCTCTAGCCTATTAGTTCCGTTTGTGCTTAACCAAAATGTATCAGGGTGATTATCATAAGCACTCGATGTTGTATACACCTCTTTAAAATTGCCCGACCGATAGACATTAATAGATAAAACAATTACCAAATCAGACAAGGAAGGAAGTACAGCCCCTATATATGTTTTATTCCCTTCTATCCTTGAGTCTACATACCCTTGAATGAGTCCAGATAAATTATCACCGCTTGCCACCTCAAAAGATTGTATATTTTCCGTGTCCCATTCTGGCCCCTCTGTATAGTCGCTAGACTTTATCTGCAAATACTCACTATATGTTTGAGGTGATCCGTTTTTTGTGGCATTTACAGTTACTTTAAAAAATATGTCCCAATCTGGGTTATTGTCGTACCTATTCCAGTTATGATTAAGTCCATTATTGTCCTTGGTTGTATCATGAAAAGCGTCTGGTATATCGTCATTTGGTTCCCACGATTCCCATCTGAATATAAACGGGAAACCTGACTCGTAATTAAATATACCCGCTGCATCTAAAGCCGTCTTACTGGATAGTTTAATATTGGCTCTATTCTCATCAACAGGAGTCTTAAATCCCCTGTCATCTGATAGATTATCTATAAACGTTATGCCGTTAACTCTTTTGGTTCCTACTAGACTTGTATTATCACCGTCTAATTCGTATTCCTGAGAACCTTTTTTAATTATTATTTGATTTATAACGCTTGTAATATATATGTCATCGTCTTCCCTTCCATTCTGATCTAGCGTAAACCTAGCTAGTCCTAATAAATCATCTAATTTATGGGCGTTTAAATCGGTGGTTGTTTCCGTTTCTATGTTACTGTACGGATGGGTTAAAAAGGATAAGTCAATACCTATCATTGTGGGGTCTGTGGTGTCAATAAACATTAATCCAACGTCTACACTTAGTGCAACCTTATCACTATTATTACCCCTATTGTTCTTCGTGTGGTCTTGTGTAGAGACAAACAAGACATAATCCATACTAGACAAATTAGCAACCCTAGCAACTACCTCCTCTGGCATATCTATAGTAGCAATTACTTTCATCTGAGAGGTCGAAACATATAGAAAATCCACCTCTTTAAACACTTGTATCCCTGTTCCTATGTTGTCGGGTGTAGTAGTCGTTGATCCTAGAACCCCCTCGGCCCTATCTAGTATGTAATTAGTTTTTAGTTCTTGCTTTGTGACGCTTAACTCATCCCTGTATTGTGTTTCTGGTTGTGGCAACAAGGCGAAATTCATTACAAACTTAGTATTGCCATTACTAAACGGGGTATCTATTGTGTTATTAATTATAAATTCTACCTGCGTCTCATCGGTGGTTAGTTCTAAAGATTGGTTAACCGTTGTTCCTTTTTTATACGCTATATCGCTAATAGAATAATTCGTTTTTTTAGTGTTATAGCTTTCGTTAAACCATCCAGAATTACCCCTAACCTCACCAGAGACACCCTCTTTTTTCTTGTTGGGGTTGGTAACGTCCTTACTTGCTTCTATATTAAATATATATTTAAGGCATTTACCATCTTTGAAATATGGAGGGGCTATTCCGTTTCTTATGTCTTCTATCTGGTCCGATAAAAATAAAGGGTCTACAATTAAGGTTTGGGATATAGTAAAGCCCTGAGATACAGCCGTTGACTCGGCCAACCCCTTCCCATTACCTTTTGCTTTTATATATCCATATTGGTAGCTCTTGTTACCTAGCTGGTCCATGTCGTGCTCAGTGACTGTATCCAAGCTACTTAATCCTGTAACTCTTGCTTTCCGCTCTGAGCCATCTACTTTCGATATAAAATTAGGAGACTCGTCATTTTCTATTAAATTATGTGAAAACTCAATACCCTCTATAGATGTATTATTGGCTACAACACTTCCTATTTTTAACTGTTCCCTTACTGTAAATTCTGGCGTTAACCTTATTATGTTGCCGTCTACAATCTCTGTTATGGTTTTTGTCCCATCGCTATAATCTGAACCGCTTATAATTATCGTATCACCTACGTTCCAATCTTCTATAATTCCATCTTGCTCAAACCATAATAAAGATTCGTCATCAAGCAGTCCCGTAACTGCTGAGGTGGGCCATGCGTAAACATATCTATCTCCATCACCTCGTGTTATCGAATTAACTACAAGGTAATCCTCTACTCTAAAATCAATCTCTACATTAATAACATCCCCAATATTATCAAACAACCAATCAGTAGAATCAGTATCTCCTAATGCTACATTTTTTATCCGTATATCTTCAACTATTGCAGCCATTAAATCTCAAAATGTTTTTTAATTCTCTCTGCTTTTTCTACTATGTCTTTTAGCTCAGCATCTGGGACGGCTGTCTGCATACCTTTTTCTAGCTTCTCGGCGTCTTCTTTAGACATACTTTTAGTTACCTTATCCACCTCTTTACTAACCCTGTCCATTGATATTTTAAAGTGCTCCATTGAGTCTTTAAATATGTCGTTTAAGCTATTAGAATCCATCTGGGGTAACTGTTTTAGTTGTTAAATTTTTAGTATATGTTTGATGAATCCTAATCGTTCCGTTTGCTACTTCGTCGTGTAGATTCCATGTTAACGTCTCAATTTTGGCTACTCTTCCATCATGTGTAAAGATAACGTTATTATTATTATTTATTTTTAGTAAATCTTCCTTACAAAAATGCGGAATAAGTACCTCGTGCCTATCCCATTGGTTCCCCTTTGGATTACCAGAACTAGGGGCATGAGAATTAATAAAATGAAATTTTTCATACAGTGTATCGGCTGCCCAATCAGTATCATTAGTTTCCTTTGCTTTTGTTTGCCTTGCTAGAGTAGTTCCAGATACTATATTATTTAATAAATTATTCCATATTGAAACTGCATCTGTAGATTTTTCCTTTTTTGTAGTTTCATTAGATATATCAAATGTACCAATCTTTGGTACTTGGAAATCATCAGAACTAAGTAACATCATGTTGATTCTTTGCTCTATTGTTTGAGGATTAATAAAGGGGATAGGCTTCAAGGGTTTTGGCTTAAATGGTATCTTAATACCTATTGTCTTTAATCTCTTTAAGAATTTTTTAATTCTTTTGATTATTCTATTGCGAATTACAATAATTGCATTTAAAACTAACACAACTACATTAACAAGTATTGGGTAATCCTTAAAAAGATTATCCATCATTTTTTCCACCCGTGTTAATGTTTTTTTTCTTTTGACTAGAGCAAAAGGAATAGATACAGTCTTAGCCCCCTTCATCAGCACCATATCAGAGTTAACTATCTTCTTTGGTTGTGTTAGTACGTTAGTTATAGTACCCTTGTATTGATCTATCGTATTTTCGTCTCTCTCATCTACCCTAAACTCAATAGCGTAATTTGCTATCAATTCATTAGCATTATTCCTGAATGGTTCTAATTTTATATCTGGTAATTTGTATTTTGCTTGAGCTACGTTTGTATCTTTCCTTTCTAGGTGTAGTTCTTTGCCTATTATAACGAGTTTAGCATTGAACATATCTTTTGAGATAGCTAATAGTTCCCTATAGCTGCCGTCAAAATACCCGTTACTCTTGGTTGTAGGCTTAGAAAACCCCCTATTATCTAGGTCTGATATATCGTCAAGGGTTTCAAATTTAGCAGGTATTATAATCGTGTCCCTATATATCGGATCGTTGAATATAGTAGAAACAAACTTAAGACCGATAGCCGTTGCCCCTGCCTCTAATAGTCGTTGCAACCTCATTCCCGCGTGATACTTTATACTCTGAATAAGAGTATCTTTTATATTTATAATAAGCTGTATTATTACAAGGAGTGTAGCGATTATCCACACAACCAATATTAACGCCTTTAATATTCCAGCAATAGCAGATGTGATTGAACTTATATCTGCAATAACTTTTAACATTTCTTTACGCATATCCCTAAGAGTACTTAATATAGCGTATGCAGTAAGTATCGCTATAGCAGTTTCTTTATAGTCAGGGATTCCAGAGATAACATAAGGTACTTGTATGTAATCATTACTAGTTATGGTCCCATTTTTTAATAATATATTGTAATAAACATTATTAGTTATATCATTTAACCAATCAATACCCCCCCTTGCTCTTGACGTAGTAATAATTCTATCGCAATCTATTAATGTGTCTGGGTCCGTTAAATCTAAATAATGGTCTAATATATTTATCCTGCCGTTCTTGTCTTCAATATCCCACTTAATCGGAAGGCCCTCGAAAATACCTACACCTCCATTATTTCCGCCTGCTATATGTTTAAGTATTATCTGAGATGAAATATTACCAAAATCCCAATCATTAGACACCTTTACTTGTACTGATGCTGGATCGTCTACATCAAAATTTAATTCAATTTCTGCACCAGGCGCGTTAATTGGTGGCTCAATACTTGTTACTCCTAATGTATAGAATGATTTAAGCATTTATAGTTTAGGGCTTGTAACGTTTCTTATTGTCTTTATGCCTTTTCTCATTGTATAGATAACAAAATTACCCATTGTATCTAATTCGCTTTCTTGGTGGCTTTGGTATTTTTTGAGAGAACGTTCTATTGTCTTTGCATTATTTTCTATTGCTTTAACAAGGGGCGTATTGTCTCCCGCCCCGCTTATCTGTGGCATAAATCCCCACGTATTACCATTGTGATAATCATAAGCCATCTTTGCCAACTCATCATTCGTCATACCTTTAGGGATCATTGAGTTTTGAGCCGAAGATAATATTCTCTCATGGTCGTGGGTCATTGTTAGCCTACCACCTTTTGAGTCTAAAGGATTAGATACCGTCCCAGTATCTTCTACTCCATCATAAAAAGAGCCAGTAATCAAAGAGGCCACCCCTTTAGCTAAGAATGTATCAACTAATGCTTTTCTTAATGCTCCTTTAGGCTCATCTTTACTATATGCTGCGAAGGAATTAACAAACGCTAGAGCTAAAGCAATGGCCTGTTCTTGCTGTGCCTGTCTTTTTAACTCTCTTTTCCTTTCTAGATTCCTTTTAGCAAGTCTTGCTTTTTCTTCGGCTAGTATATTCTCTCCCCCCTCGTTCGCTATCCTTTGTTGTATAGCTATAGAATCCTGCAATCTAGATATATCGTCATCTATTAACTGAGTCTTAGCGTCATTCTGTTCATCTATTCTGCTTATTGTCTCATCTACTGCTTGGTTAGCAAGTTCCTTTCTTCTTTCTTTTCTCTCCTCCTCTTCTTTTGCTTTTTTATCTGCTGCCTTTGAATCTGCATCTGCTATTTTTTTATTTTTATCTTTTTCTTCACCTATAAGCAGGTCATTAAGTTCTTTTTGGAGTTCTAGCCTTTCTATGGAATCCTCTTTTAATAAATCTATTCTTTCCCTTAGGTTGTTTTTTTCATTGCTATACTTTTCATTTTCTATATCTACTAACTCACCAGATAATAACCTTTCCTGTAATAGTATATCATCTTTAAGCTCTTTTGTTTTTGCTATGGCTTCTTGTTCGGCTTTTATTGATTCTTGGTTAACTTGACTAATGTCTTGTTTTATTTTAAGCGTCTCTTTAAGCCTTTTTTCTTCAATTTCTCCTAAGTCTAACTTTCTTATTAGGTTAAACATCTCCTGCGAATCTTTTTCATTTATTATTTCCTGAATACTTTCTGTATTTAATAATGCTTTTTGCTGTTCTTTTTCGGCCTCGGTCAAGTCCTTTCTTAAATCAATAGAGGCTTTCCCTTGTTTTATTATCAAGTCAATACTAGCATCTAATAATTCATTTTCTATTTTTCTATTTTCGGTTAATGCCTTTTGCCTTTCTTTTAATGACGCGCTATCACTATTTATTATTTTTTCATTACTCGCTACTCTTTTCTCTGTGAACTCTTCTAATATATCTAACTCTTGCTCAAAATCATCTCTCGCTGTTTTTCTGTTTTTCTCTTCCTGATCCCTAGCAAAAGATTGAGCCTCTACCTCTTTTTCCCTCCTCTCAACAAATGCAGCCGTAAACGCTTCGTCGTTAGTGTCCGATACCTTTCTAGCTATAGAAGAGTCTTCTAATATCTTTTTTAACTGTTCGCCTGTTTTTATTTGCGCTAATGCTGAATCTGTTAAAGATTTAGACCTCCTTAAATCTTGTTTAACGGCATCTATTGTTAGCTTTTCTTTTGTTAAGGCTAACTCATTTTCTAAGTTTGCAAACTCAACGGCTGCCTCTTGAGCTTTCTTTACTGCCTTTGCCCTTGTTATAAACCCGATAGTGTCATCATCGCTTATGTCTTGTAGTATTTGCCTTTTCTCGGCTAGTCCCGCTAACGCTTTCTCTTGTTGCTCTATTGATATTCTAGTTTTTAACTGCAATTTAAGATAATCCTCCTGTGCATCTATGGCCTTAGACGTTGCGCTTACATTACCCTCAAATGCACCTGTTATCTTATCTATAGCATCACTGACGCTTGATTTTTCTAGTTCTTTAATTTCGTTATTTATGGCTTTTAAATCCTGTGTAACATCTCTTGCAAAAGGAGTTACATCTAAAATCTCTAAGAATGTGCGCTCTATCTTTTTACCAACCAAAGAAAATGAATCTCCTATAGCTACAAAGAAATCCTTAACACCTGAAAAGGAATTTATAACACTATTCACAAAAACCTTTGCCGTCTCTGTGAATTTAGAAAAGGCTATTTTTAAGGACAAAGCCCCCTCTCTACTATCTGCAAAAACACCAGAAAGTAACTCAAACCCTTTTACTACTAGCGCAATAAGACCGAGTTTGCCTATTGTTTTGTTTAGCCCCTCAAATGCTTTTGAATATTTACCTACCGATCTTTGGTTTTGTCCTACGGTTTCGTCTACTTCTTTTAGTTTCTTGTCAAGGCGTGTTATGTTTTTTAATAAATCTTTACCTTCTTTGGTGTTCTCCTTATTTTGTACCGCTAAGTTTTTATACTTCTTTCTTAGCCTATTTAATGTCTCAGACTCTTTATCATACGCATCAATTAATCCGAGCTTATCCTTCGCGATTTTTTTATTAATCTTTCTTTGCTCTTGTAATTGAATCTTAATCTCCTCATTATCTTGTATTGAATCGGAGTTGGCTTGTTTTAAATCTTTCTCAAGTTTTAACCGTTGTTTTTGAGTCTTGGTCAACTCCTCAGACTCTTCTCTCCTTTTCTTGAGTAAGGCAATAGCCTTGGTTTGTATTTTAGTCTTTTCCTTTTCTATATCAATTAACTTCTCCTCAACCTTAGTTATTCGTTTAGTAATTTCAGCGAGGCGTTCTAAATCTTTGGCACTTTCAATGGTTGCTTTATTGGATAACTCTTTATTTAACTCGCGGACAACATCTGTAGCCTCTAGGGTTTTTTTTATAACGTTATCAAATTCTTTTACTAGCGGAGCAAGTAGATTTTTCTCGGCTATGTCATCGTGGGTTATTTTTTTAGCCACTTAAAGAGTATTGGGTTCGATACAAAATTAAGCAATTATAACCAATGCTATTTCTTCGATGGTTTTGACGCTTTCATAGCTTCATTCTCTTTTACCAAAAGAGACACATAGCTATGGTATTCCTTTATAGTAGTGGCCCTGTCATTGATCGGCCACCCCATGAACTTACCCAGCAAACCTTTCTCCTCGTAATTGTCCTTAGCCGATAATTTGGCTAATTTTTCCTTTCCTTCAATCTGTTTTAACAATACTAGGTACTCAGTTTCTAACGATCTATCCCCTGTTAAAATAAATTCAGTTCTTATTTCTTGTAATTTATACAGCTTTAATATATATACCTCCGTATCTGAATTTAATGCTATCTCATTAAAAAACTGGTTAGAGATTATTTTTTTGCGCTGGTTTAATTTGGTTTCTATACGTCCTTTTACTTTTTTTCCTGACGAAATAAAAGCATTGCGATCCATTAACAGCCATGTTAGGTCATTCGTTTCCGCTAATTGCCACCAGTTAAAAATAAACATATCGTAAATCCCCTCAAACATAATAGGCTTACTCATACCCCTACCATTTTAAGTGTCAACTCAACCATTAAAGGGGTTATCTTTTCGGCAATTATTTCAAGATTGCCACTAGTAAGCCCCGCTATTTTATCCCCCCAATCGTCTTCCAAATTATCGTCATCCTTTTGCGGGTTGTGTAATATGTTAAAATAATCTGCTGCCAAAGAGGGAAATTCTACTCTATAGGTTTTGTAATAATCGCCAGTATAAAATAGGTTAATCTTAGATGCCCCCTTTTTAGGAGGGGATGCGTTTTCTAAAGTGTAAGGGGAGTAATTGCCACCAATAGAGCTAAGTTGTACACCGTCCGAGTCTACATTTAACTCAAATAATTGAGACGTTGGTTGTCCCTTAGTATTTAATTGTATTATTAACTTTTTGAATTCGGGCCTAGATAGTATAGTGTTAATAATCACCCTCTGGTCTAATGCCTGTATTTTGTTGTTAAGTTCTACAAGTGCAGGAAATAGATTGCTAGGCATTATTTGCCCTTTTTGCTTTCTTTTGTTTTTACTTTAACCTTTTTTACTCTCGCTGCTTGCTTGCTTATAGCTGCTTTTTTTTCTGCTAATACTTCCTTTCTCATAACTTTTTTTTTGCTAAGGTAATAATAATTTAAAATAAAAGCCCCTGATAAATTAATACCAAGGGCTTAATTATAGATAGAGAATATTATGCTGTAACTACAGTCTTATCTTTTATCCCTTTCAGATCGTACTTCTTTTGAACGTAATTAACACCTCCGATGCCTCTTACTTCCATCACTTCACCAACAGCTGTAGCACTGGTCCATGTAGCAGTATAAGAACCTAGAACACCCTCAACGATTCCACCAGTAACAGGCTCTACGTTATCATCAGTTACGTTATAAAAATCGAGTTCAGTAGCAGTTAATCCACCTGCTCCAATCCTAGTAACAGCATCCCCAAAATCATTAACAAGATCAAACGCAATACCCGTTGTAGTGGCTACCATGTTAATAATCCTAACATCGATCAAAGAAATTGCGTCTCTTCTTACGCTGTAACCGTTCATATTAGATTGCTTAATGTAATCAACGTTAGACTCTAAAGCCTCTATATCATACTTAAACGTTACTTGTACTTTTGGTGTTACTCCAAATTCAGCCTCAATAACAACAGCTCTAAATGAGCCCGCCTGTATTTTTCTACCTTGGAATATGTCACCGTTAAGGTCTCCTACTAAATTGTCTAAATCATCATTCCATATAATAGAAATAGGTCTACAAGCATGAGAATTAAGTTTAGCAGCTAGTTTAAATGCCTCCATTGTAACAATAGTAAAAGATACCTCTTTAGGATTCTCAGATGTTGTAACGGTAATATCGTCTACCTCTTCCGTATTTGGGTCGATTGGTGCAGCCGTTACTTGCTTAATCCCTTCCAAAAACAACCATCTATCAGTCTCTAATTGAGCCTTGAATTTACCATCCATCAACACGGTGTTAATAGTGTCGTTTACTACGTCTAACCCGTTGCTAGTTCCATCCGCTTTATCGTTCACCATTAATATAGCGTTTTTCGATAAGCCTATTCCATTGGCGCAATCACTTACACCTCCAAAATTATGTGCGCTTCCTGAATCTGCGCAGTTACATTGTATTGCCATGTTCTTTTATTTTAATTTATAATAAGTTTTATGTTTATCTAAAAGCAAAGATAATTATTCTAATTTTGGCTTTCTTCGCGCTCTTCTGGTGTGTATTCCAAGCCCTCTAATTCAATGAAATCTAAGCCCTCTTGCTCTGTATCAAATTCTTTTACAATACTATTAGTGTGCACCTTCCCGCTTGTTTCTATAAACATAATAACGCTTCCATCTTGATATACTAGTACCCACCTCATATTTAATCCGTTGTTACTGTTACCCCTTTCGCTACTAAATCAATTACTGCTTGGTCTCCATCATAACCCCCACTTGATCCATCTGGTGCTGAATTGTTTTGTATCGCATATACCCTTCCTGTATAGTCACCCCCCGCGCCCTCGCTTGATACATGAGCATACGCCTCAACTAGCATCCTGTTAACTTCGGCTGTTGTCAAACTCATATCATCAACATATATACCGCTTCCATCCTCAGACATCATCCCAGAAAAAACGGTTAAATCAACGTACCCAGAATCGCAACTTCCTATATCGAATCTGCTAAAAGAACCTGTTGAGCTAGGGAATGTCCAATTAGAGCAATTAGTATTACTATATACCCTAAAATCCCCCGAAATATTACCCAAATTAGAGAAATCGCCAGAGCTTAAATTAGCACTATTGCCATATATTAAAGTAAAAGCACCACTAGTTACAGGTAATGTTAAGGTTTCTATACTGGTGTTTTCAAACCTGATAGTGTTAGATAATCCCGTATATCCAGATATATCTAATTCTGTTTGTATTGTATTAAAGTTTGCTAAAAAAGAAGTTATTGGACCACTAGAAACACCACCCGTAAAACTTGTTAATTTAGGGTTAGAGGCGATATTTATACTACTTAATGCGGAGCTTGTAATTCCGCTAATATCAATACTCGTTAATTCTGCACAACCATCTATTCTTACCCTAGTGATAAGACTAGATGTAGTTGGGAAATTAACATTAAAATTAGTATCATCATTATTATATAAATACAAATACCCTGTTAAGTTTATAAGGTTAGATATGTCCATATCGTTAGTAACCTTGTTTCCATGAAAATAAAGAGAAGACAAAGCAGTAATTAAAGAAGGGTCTCCGTATACTGTTACTTTTTTTTCTGTGCTGTCTGAAAAATTAAACGTTACACTATCGCCAACAAGTGTTTCTATCCCGTCAGTCCATATTGCAGTCCCGTCACCTGTATGGCTAAACAAAGTACTCCCGCTTTCTTTAGTATAAAAACTATAAGCCATACCTATGTCTACTGTAACAAAGTCTGTTTTATGACAAGACCCCGCCAAAGTGTCTAATACAGACAAAGAGACCAATCCAGAAGTTAACCCAGTTGCAGGGTTAGTAGTTTCTCCATTACTCCAAAAATAAGACAAAGGACCAGACCCGCCAGTTATGGTAGCTGTTGCAGTCCCATCACTAGCACCAAATATAGATGGCCTAGTTGACTCCATATCTGTTATTAACAAATTACATGAAGGAGGTGTACCAGGCCCTTCCACGACACCAGAACCAATAGTAGTACATCCAGATACACCCGTGTCGGTTGCTATCACTTGGTAATTACCTTGTGATAATCCCACCGCTTTTTTAGTTGTTTGTGATAATGGATCATTCCATTCATAAGTAACACTATCGGTATTACCACATGGGAACGCCTCCGCTGTTCCATCTGAACCGCCTATAGTAGTAACAGGACATACCGCAACGTCTACAGATAAGCTACACCCCGAAAGTATTAAAGCCTCTTTACTGCAAGCCTGTTTCGTTGTGGTTAATTCTAAATTCAATAATTGACCGCTTAAATCTTGCGAAAAGAATCTGTCCGCGTTGCCTTTATCTGTTGTGAATTGACCCCAATTTGCTATAGCTGTGCTGTTATAATCTTCTATCTCTTTATAAAGTGATGGCTCGCTGTTTATTACATCTATTAACAATTCAACCATTTGCCTCATTGGATCGGTAACGGAAAATTTTTGATCTGGCGCGTACTGGTTCTTAGAGTCTGCCTCATCCATAAAGAAAAGTCTAGGATTAGATTCTCTACCCCATCTTGAAAATACGTCTAGTATCGGCTTCTCGTCTAACCTTTCATACAACCATATAAAAGGAGTCTTTAAGGCTGCGCTCTTTTCTTTTGATTGCTGATCCGAAGCGGGAACCGTTGCACCGTGGAAGAAATTAGGAGCAGGTAAAGGGAATGAAGTCACAACAGGTATCCCCGCGCCCGTTGTTACATCTTTGATTGTTATAGATTCATTTATAACGAATGATACTATCTGATATTTTTTACTACCTATTAATACATTTTTTACTGGTCTCAACCAATAAGTGTTACTTGTTTTTAGTGTGTATGTCCCGTCTAGGTTATCGGTAGCCTCATCAATAGTTATATTGGGAGTCATTGAAGCAACAATATCCCTTATAATATCTACCGTGTCCCGTGTAGTTACAGCCATGATATAAAATTACGGGCCTTTCCTTTGCCTTCATGTTCTGGATACGTCGATGAATTGATTATTATGTAATCCAACACAGCATGGAAACTCTTAATTCCTCTATTGTAAGTTCCTTCTATTCCTGCTTGGGACGGCCTTAATTGCTTACTGTTCTCGGATGCATTTGAAACTATCCCTACTGGTGTGTTTTCTTTCCATGTTGTTTTTATAAACTCGAACCAAATAAGCATTTTAAGCATAGCTATAAACCCCTCGGACCTTATCCTTATAGTCTCATCTTCATAAATAGGATCATATATAGCCGTAAATCTGGCATCCTGTGGTATCTGTGGGCTTGGTGTAGTGTTTAAATCTGCTATAAATAAATCGTAAAGGGTTTTCCCTAATAAATCTTGTAACGCCTCAACCTCTACCCTGTCAATGATAGCTTGTAGGTGTGTAGTGTCGCTCTTATTGCTTATAAGAAACTCGCCACTCTCGAAGTCTTCGGTAGTTACAAAGCGACTCATTTATTATTTAGCTTTGTTTTTTAACTCGGCTTTCTTAGCCTTGTCTTTCTTTGGTGCTTTATCAGCTTTGACCTCTTTAGCTAGGCCCTCGGTGATTAAGCTCTTGCCAATACCCGTTGAAACTTCTTTTACTTGTCCCTTTTTTAATCCTGAGTCATGGTCTTTTATTATTTCAATTTTCATAATAGTAAAGTTTTAAAAAAGCAAGGGAGTTTAACCCCTTGCTAATGGTATTAATTACGCGTTCAAAGCAGTTTGAGCAGCAGTAATAGAAGGTATGTGCAAAAATGCACCAGCGTGAGCCGTTCTAATTACTAATTGCTTTCTAACTGTTACTTTCAAACGTTGTACATCTTCGATCCAATCTGTACCGTGTTGAGTAGCTACGTCTAAAGTAGTCGTTCCCGCTCCCCACATTGTACCAAAAGTAAAGTCACCGATATATGCTTGATTCGCTGGTACTAATTGTGATTCGATAATTCGAACACCTTTAACACTCATCCCGTCAGCACTTAACCAAGTTGGCATAATGTAGTTATCATTATCATCTTTTGACAACCTCATCAACTCAGCATCTGTAGGATTCATAACGATAGCATTAGGAACAAATACACTGTTTTGTCCTGCGTTTGCGATCTGTACAATACCTGTAGAAATCACATCGTATATAGTTGCAGCCGTTCCAAACAGTCCAGCAAATCCACCCGCAGCATAATTAGGAGCTACCAAATCAACACCGCTAAAGTTTTGACCAGTACCATCACCAAGTAACGCTTGTTCATCTAATTGAAGCTCAACATTTTTCAATGAAAAGTTTCTTATCTCAGCAGAAATAAAAGATACATCCTCTAAGGCTTCTCTTGTTACGCGCATAGAATCACCAATTTTTCTAAGTGGCAATAATATTTCTTCCCACGTAATAGCAGACTCAGAAATTACAGCACTCTCAGCAACAGGAGCAGCGTTATCAGTTTGTGCAGCTTCTTGCCAATACCTAATAGTCCCGTTTGAATCTGGACCTAAAGTAGCTTGGTTAAACAAATCACTTACCGCGTTATTCCTTCTTGGAATGTGAGCTAATCCAGCTACATCCGAAGCCATTGTATTATCAGCTACAGACGCTCTAGTTACCTCTGTCTTTAAGTTCAAAGCAAACTTATCTCCCTTTTCAGTCATAAAGTTAGCTATAGAATCCTTAGACTTAGCCCAAACAGCTCTTAGCTCTTGGTCGAAGTTTTTAGGTGCAGACTCAATAGCATTTGATTTTCTCAAATTAGCCATCTCCTTACCTTGTTCCAATACTGACTCCTCTAACTTTTCAACGTGCTTTCTACTAAGCTCGCCAAATTGTTCTTCAAGGGCTTTGATTGCCTCCGTACCTACTTTGCCTTCCATTTCCTTACGTAACTCCGCAGTCTCATGGCTTCCTTTTGCTATATGATACGCTGATAAATCCTCAACGTTTTTAAGGCTAGCTACCTCGTTTTCTGACAGCTTATTAAATGAACCGTCATCCTTAATCCAAATATTTTTCATCGTTTTAATATTAGTTTTTCCCTGTTATTAGGGCTTTTAAAAATTTAACTTTATCATCCTCACGTTTTAATATGTCGGCTTTTGAAGTGTCCGACTCGGACGGCTTACCAAGTGATTTAATTAAAGTACCTAATTGGTCGTAAGATTTTTGAAGCTCTAGGCCCCTTTCATCCGATATATCGGAGTTCTTTAGTAATTTTTCAAGGCTTTTGAATATCTTGCCTACATCTTCAAGGCTTTTTATGCCCGTCACAGGGGTTTGTGAGTTAGCTCCCCAATGCGTCAGGCTGGAAACTTCCCACAATTTAACCTCTGTAATTATATTCGCGTCCCTATCCTTGCTGAATGACTCGTTAATAGTTTGGAATCCGTGTGAATGTTCCGATATAATACCCTCCTTATATTCTATTAACGTGTCTTTACCTAGTGTAGACTTAGACATCTGAGACACCGCAAAGGCTCCTTTTTCGTCTTCGCCTAATTCTAATATCTTGCCTACAGCTAACTTAGGATCATGATTCTTGAAGTGTTTAATACGGGATAGGTTCTCTTTGATCGACTTAGTAAATGCTCCTTTTTGTAATATATCTCCATCACTATCCTTATTCCCAAATGATGAAAAATAAAAAGAGACGATCCCTTTAGAGTCATCTAAGTCTTTTAATTCTAGTCCACAGCTTTTAAAGTTCTTGTTCATATTACAAATTTAGCCTTATTTATTTAAGCAAACTTAATACCTCTTCGTCGCTCATTTTCTCAATGAATTTATTAGCCAACAACGGAGATACACTTTTTAGTATTTCTAAAGTATTATTCTTTTTACCAGCAGGGGCCACTATTTTCTCTGCATCTTCTTTGGTGTATCCATATTGATTGACTAATAATAACACCTTAGCCTCTGAGCTTACCGGCATGCCTAGCACTATATTGACACCCTGTAATACGCTTCTATCTTTGTCGGCTTTCGCTTTTTCATCTTCCTGTAATGCTCCGATATGCGATAAATCTTGTGTTACTATATATTTCACACCGTCCTGCCTTGACCACTGAGACACTATTTCGTTATTAAATTTCGCTAACAATCTCCTATCTATCGGTAGTACTGCATTCTCATAGAACGCTTTCAGTGCTGTTTTTTGATTGGCAAATGTTTTATTTGCAGGGTCATTAAATAGCTCAGATGGTGCACCAAATACGTTACACAATATTCTTAGGTTCTCTATGCCCGTTTCTAATATCTTCAAATCGGATGAGGACATTCCTAGCTGTATAAATTTCGCCTTAGATTTACCAGCAATTAACCTATTGAAATTCTTAGCCCCTGACATCATTCTGTCCAATAAGCCTTGCTGTATATCCCTTTCGTCTTTTGTTGCTACAATATCGGACTCATTAGTTATAATACCAGCAGCTCCCCTATTTTTCATCATAGAATCCTGCGCTATAGCCCTTTGGTTATCTCCTGAAAGTGTAAGCCATGCAGCCGTTAACGGAGACATCCCTCTCAGTGACTCTATGCCCTCTGTCGTTGGGTTGAAGTATTTAAGATGTATTATCTCCTCTGTAGAAAATGATTCTTTTATCCTGCCTAATTCAAAAACATAACCCGTAGGAGTTAACGGGTTATCATTTGTTTTGGTAACCTCCATTAATTGACTAGGCAATACCCTTAAATCCCTAGTCGCTTTAAAGCCTATTATCTCCTGCGGGTTCCAAAATAAATCACCTGTACTACAAATATATCCGTAAGAGCTTTCTTTAAAATCTTTTTGGGTTTGCCTTTCATTTGGGTTATTAACAAAATTAAAGAATTTGCCTTTTGTAACTAACTTTGTAGTGCCATCACTGTTTAATATTTTGGGGACCCAAGGTATATCCGATCCGCTTTCCATTATTTTTTTAATAATGGAATACGCTTGAGAATTGGCCTCATACCCTTCTTTTAATAGAATATTATCCTCTTTTTGTCCTGAGTTGCCATCAAACCCTATTACTGTAAGGTTGCCGTTTACTAAGTTCCTATGTTCGCCAGTAGTCAAGGTATTTATTACTTGGTGCTTTACCCCAAAACCTCTACCCATGGCCTTAATAATCTTCGGTATTTTCATGTATACATTTGGTACAAAATTACATAAATTATAATAAGCCTGTTGAAGTGGTTAGCCTCTCGAATGAATACCTGACCCCGTCAATTAAATGATTGTACTTATCAATCGGAATCCCTGCTTTCATTCCCGCTTTACCATTCCAAATATAGTTATTTAATTCTGTCTTTAAATTAGGGCTATCTCCGCAAACGATTATAGTATAGTCCATCATATTTTTAAGCCCCCTCTTTATGCTTCCCGCGCCTTTTGTGCATGGAGATACGTTGATATTGTCGCTAATTAAATCATTGATTAGCCTAGTTTCTGCAGAATCGGCTACTATCAAATCGCCCTTTTCCGTGTATTCTGTTAGCATCCCCTTGATGGCTTCCGTACTTAGTTCTGTTAAATAAAATTTCTCATAAACGTATATTAATTTTTTCTTATTGTCTACAGCCACCTTGCTTAATGCTGTTGGGTCTGGTGAAAACCCAAAGTCAAGCCCGTGAACATAAGGCAAAGACTCATCAAATACGCCCTCTCTCCAATTAGGCAATATAACCCCCTCGGCCTTTTCTAGCCATCCACCAATATAGTTATGATAGTAGTGCTTAGGGTTTTCTACCTTAGACTTATTCGCCTTATCAATCCAACTCTTAGGCAAATAATCCATCCTTTCTGCTAAATGGTATGTCGTGTGTATGTGCTCAACATCTGGGTGGTTGCTTACTGTGACATCGTAACCCTCAACCCTTTTTTGTTTATTGTTTGGCAGTATCCATCTCTTATAAATAAAATGCTCTGGCGTTGTGGCGTTTGTGATCCATATAATTCTGTTCTTAGCATCGTTGCTACGTATAGAATCGTCTATAGTGTCGAAGGTTTTCTCGTCCGTGAACTCCTCCCCTTCATCTATTACCATCGTAGTAAGACCAGGAATAGATTTAAGCGTTGCCGTCTGGTTTCCTGAGCTTGTTTTAACACCTGCGAATAGAATAAATGAGCCTGTTATTTTGTTTATGACTCTATCGCCTCTAAACTGGAATACATCATGTGAATTATTACGCTGTATAGCTTCTTTAAATTCTGGTATGATAGACTTTTCCGCGCTTGTCATTGTGTACCTGAGAAACAATATGCCGTGACCTTTTTCGTATGTTAGCCTAGATATAAAGTCGTGTATACTGGTAGACTTTAGCGAACCTCTACCCCCTGTGATTAAAAAATACCTCTTTGTTGATGTGTATAACGGCTTATAAGCCTCACTTATCTGTATCATTCTTTACCCATTGGATAGGTATTATTGAATCCCCATTAGACGTAACGTCTAGCTCACTTTTTTCTATATAGCCTCTATGCTTACCTTTTGTTTTTAAGTAGAATATAGTTGATGAAGGTATACCCTCTTTTATTTGCTTGTGTAGTGAACTTTCGGCAAAGTCTAAGGCTACATTGCTCAATTCATTAACCGCCTCAGCAAACTCTTCATCATGTTTTAGCCACTCATAGAATTGAGTCCTGCCTATCCCTGTGCTTTTGCACGCTACCGTAACAACTCCAAGCGATTTTTCTAACGCTTTAATTATTGATTTTTTATGATGTTCGGTTCTGTTTTGGTTAGTCATTGTTTTTATGTATTTATCTTTGTCTCTTTTTGCACACGCTAGAGACTCAATTAGTTCCTTAAAATTAACTCTTTTTTCGCTTCTTCTGGTCCATCGAAATATATATTGTATCTCCCTAGTATGTTCCTTTTAAAGCATGGTACTACATTTTTATCAGTATCCAGATTTTCGGGCCTTACTACAATAAACGGCCTGTCTAGTAATACGCTGTATTTGCTTGTATGTTTAAGGTTATTCTCCATGCGTTCGTTTATGTTAAGCATCTCTATCCAATCAATAAACAGCATTTTATTACGATGGAATACTAATCTTTTTTTGTTTTCCATGCCTTAAATATACAAATATCTTATATGTGAGTGTTCTTTATCCCCCTGTTGTGGCACATACGCTCACTACTTCGGTGCTTCGGGCAATGGTATGTAATGGGTTGCATCCTCTATTGGGTTTTCAAATGCCTCGTCATAGAACATTTTGAAATTACCGTCAACATAAAATTCAGCAACCACCCCTCTGTAATTTTTCGGGAATGATTGAGGGCAATACACTAAGAAGAAACGACCTTCTTTCGGCAACCCATTTTCTTTAATACTTATCCAATTTTCTACTTTCATATTTCGCTCGCTTTACGGTGCTACAACAAAAAATAAAACTAATGCTGCGCACATATTTTTATTCAAACCGTTAGCGAGAATAAAGGTTGTCTTTATGTGTAAAGTATATCTTTTGTTCCCCTACTATCTTATAGCAAGCACTTGAAATTTTACCGTCTTTATGTAGGTAGTTTGGTTTAGCAAGTATTATACAGTTT
>Ga0208668_1000022_pt1 | contig 34883 bp, 46 predicted proteins | sample 18_taG_FD_184093 | JGI IMG/M metagenome (GOLD analysis project Ga0208668, IMG submission 184093) | Marine viral communities from the Subarctic Pacific Ocean - 18_ETSP_OMZAT15316 metaG (SPAdes) (version 2) | ecosystem: Environmental > Aquatic > Marine > Oceanic | place: Pacific Ocean | collected...
AGTAATTGGTTGGGTAGTAGGACTGCTAATAGTGGGGGCGTAGCTCATCTGGGAGAGCATATCCCTTGCACGGATAAGGTAGCAGGTTCGATCCCTGTCGCCTCCACCAGGGCGAGTGTAGCTCAGCTGGTAGAGCGCAACCTTGCCAAGGTTGAGGTCGAGAGTTCGAGTCTCTTCACTCGCTCCAGGTAATATGATGTATACAGTTAAAATAGGCCAAAAATCAGTTTTCAAAACAAGTAAATTAAAAGAAGCATTTAGAGTTGTCAGAGATATTCTTAACAAAGGACAGACCGATGTATATCTATATGGAGGACGAATAGGTAGTTGGAGATAATATGCCAATATATGAATATAAATGTGAAGATTGTGGACATGAATTTGAAGAAATGCTTCATTTTTCAGAAAGAAATAATCCGTTAAATAATCAGTGTTCAATACGAATATTTGATCGTAATCATGAGCCTCAATGTTTTGATTGTAAAGGGAAAATACATTTAAAAATGAGTATGAGTTCCTTTCATTTAAAAGGTGGTGGTTGGTACAAAGATGGATATGAATCAAAACTAGAAAAGAAAGAAGAAAAGAAAGAAGAAAAGAAACCAGAGGCAAAGGATGATAAAAAACCGAAAGCAAAAGACGATACAAAGGCGAGTGTCGTATAATGGTATTACCTTAGGCTTCCAACTTAAAGACGCAGGTTCGAATCCGGCCTGGGGAGCCAAATAAACAATACTACAAAAGAGAAATATTATGGCAGAAAAAGATGAAGGCTATGAAATGGCAACACAAGTCTTTCTATATATATTTGCGGGATGTGTGTTGTTCATGATTGCATCAATACTAATAGGATTATTTGAGGTTATTCCTATTGGACCTTATGGTGATATGACCAAATTTTGTATTAATTTCTTCTATCAATCGAATTGCTTCTAAGTCATAATTAGGCGATTGGTTAAATTAAAATTGATTTGTTGGGTAAATGAGCAATGGATAAAGAAATAAAAATATCATGTTCTGCACGAAAAAATTGGCAATACCATATAAGTGATTGGATTGATTTTGAAAGAGCACATGCAAAGATTCATAGTGGATTGAAGTTTGATTATGACAATGTTGATTATGCTTTTGGTACAACAGAAGATAATATCCCATTATGGGGCGGAAGAATGAATGAAGGGAATTGGATTAATTTAACTAGAGTGGATATATATTGGCTTTATGATAAAGGGATAGGTTATAAAGCTACTTTGTCTAGTAAATCAATGTCTGATGCAGATTACAAAAACTCCAAAGAGATGTTAAAAGAACATCATCGAGAAGGTAATGCAATCATAACATCAATAGATAAATTTGCAAGAAGAATTAAGAATGATTTCCCCAAATATAAGGTCGAAGCAAGTGCAGTAATGGATATTACAACTGAAGAACATTTAAATAAAGTTATTGATACGGATTTGTATGACACTATTGTTTTACCTATTTGTGCGAATGATGATACTAAGTTTCTAAAAAGTATTAAGAATAAAGACCAAATTAGATTATTCATTAATGCTGAATGTTCATATACTTGTCCAAAGAAGGTTTGTTATGGAACAATATCACAATTTAATAAAGAAACAAGAGACAAGATGATATGTAGTTATTATGATTTAAAAATGCCACGAACCTTTTATGATGATTCGGTAGATTGGAATAATTTTTATTTTGATAAAGATAAATTTGATAAGATGGGATTTTCAAATTATAAACTATTACCTTCTTTTGAAGGACAACAACGGACATGGATTATGTATGAAAGGAATAAAATAGTTTGACACAAACATTAATAAATTTGTTAGGTAAATGACACTAAAGCCAGGTCGGAGGGACGGACTCCTAATCCCTGAATGTGAATACGTGCTCTACCTAGATGAAGTTAAAACACCTCTCCAAAAAGACCCATAGTACGTGCATAGGGTTGAGGTTAGGTTAGTCTAGGCTCTGCCTAACAAATCTTTTATTATTGGTCCCATCGTCTAGGCGGCCTAGGACACCGGCCTGTCACGCCGGCAACATGGGTTCGAATCCCATTGGGACCGCCACACAGGGGTTTAGCTCAGTTGGGAGAGCGCCTGTTTTACACGCAGATTGTCACTGGTTCGATTCCAGTAACCCCTACCATGTTAAGTTGATACGCTTAAAGCGTATGATACAAAAAACATTAACTTATAGAAAGGTATAACAATGGAATGTATTACACTAGCAAATGATATAATATCAATGTATTCAACAAATATGATCATCGGACTTATACTCTTTACAGGGATGGGAGCTTGTTTAGGAGTTATTTTTGAAAAAGCTCTAAATAAAGAAAAGGTCTTATTTTAATTATTCCTCGGTAGCTCAGTTGGTAGTAGCAACAGACTGTTAATCTGTAGGTCGCTGGTTCGAGTCCAGCCCGGGGAGCCAATGTTGACAGTAGTTCAATTGGTAGAGCATTGGATTGTGGTTCCAAAGGTTGCGAGTTCGAGCCTCGTCTGTCGACCCAATTATAAAAGGAGTAATTATGAATAATAATCAAATGTTTGTAATAACAATAGTAGGAATAGTAGTTGTAGTAGCCATAGCAATGATTGTTGTTTGGTATTTCATTTAAAGTAAAGGCGTGTAGTTCAGCTGGTTAGAACGCCACTCTGATATGGTGGAGGTCGTTGGTTCAAATCCAACCGCGCCTACCATAAAAAATAAATACATTAAATTCCAAAGATGCTGAAAGCGTTTGGAAACATAACCACCTTGCACAAATTTCCTCACACGAGTTATACCTAATTTCAATTACAATTAATACCGCACAAAAGCAATAAATATGTATATCCTTGTGAGATAACATATGCGAGCACGTGAATTACTATTTGAAATAAGAGACGTACCTCAGGTTCAGAAAGCATTACCTGGTGATTACGATACTGGACTGGCCGGAAGCGGTCAATCGACTCAGGATAGAAAAGCACGTAATCAAATATTTTTAGGTAGATATAAACGTTATTCCGTTTGGACACACGATTTACGGCAAGAAGGAGACACATCTCATGAGTATGATATTGAAGTTACTACAAACCGCAGACCTTATATTGTCGGTTTAAGCATTCATTTAGAACCATATACTATGTATATTGAAAAAGATAAGCAAGACGTAGAAGGTCACAAAGTTCATATGGTTGAAAAAATGCCCGATGGTCCGGGTTCTGAGATAGACATGGTAGATTTTTATATTTGGACTATGAATACATTAGGTACTACTATGATATCAGATAGTAAACAAAGCAAAGGTGGTGCTTCAATATGGAAAAGATTAGCAAGTGATCCTCGAGTTAATGTGTTTGGATACTCGCCAACAACTTCTGAGATTAGTCAAGTAGATGACGAAGGTGATGCCGATTTATGGGATACATGGACAGGTAGCGACAAAGAAATAGTAGATCAGGCTAATTCTGCAAGAAAATCTGCATGGGGAACGGTAAATTTAGATGACGCAGTTTGGCAAGTGCATAAAGACTGGCACGATGGTGTTATAACAAAAGATGAAGCCAAACAAAAAGAAGAAGAAATGAGAGCTCAAGAACTAGCAATACGCCAGGAAGCAGATAACGCCAGACAAGGTCAACATGATTCAGTACATTATATGTTATTTGCAGTTCCTAGCAATAAAAGTAAACATACTTAAGAAAATGAAATCATTATGTAGTTTAATAATGATAACAATGTTGTTAAGTTGCTCTGAACCCCCGATGTATATAAAAACTGATAACCATATATACATATGCAAAATGGGTTGTCAAAATTATCCTTCCTGGTTGAAAAACCCGAAGGTAAAAACAAAATTATGGAAACCAAAAAAGTATGAGGCACCTCATTGCTTTGATCAATGTAAAAATAAACCAATAAGGCGGAGATAATGGTGATATGTGGGAATAATTAAATGGTTGTTTGGAATAATAATAGGTATCATCTTTTTTTACATTCTATTTATAATAGTAAATAGTAAGGTGCAAGAACAAAAAAATAAAAAATTACTTTTTCCGTGTGAATATATAAGTGGTAAATGTAAGGTAAAAGTTACAGAAAAAAACTGTTCAGGCGGATTACCAGATGCTTATTGCGAGAGAAAACTTAATGAGAGGTAATATGGATGCCGGAACACAAGCATTTATTAATTCGAGCAGAAGTTAATAAACCTATTAAAGAAGAAAAAATACTTAAAAAATGGCTTAAAGATTTAGTTAAAAAAATTGATATGAAAATTATCAAAGGGCCATATACAGCATATGTATCTAAGGAAGGTAATAGAGGTATAACAGGTATTGTAGCAATAGAAACATCACATGTTGCAATTCATATATGGGACGAAGAAAGTCCTGCGTTAGTACAATTTGATGTATATTCTTGTGCTAATTTTTCAACACACGAAGTTATAATGCATACAGCATTAATGGAACCAACAAAAGTAGAACATTTATTTATAAATAGAGGTAAGATTTTTGATATCGGTAATGTAAATAAATGGAGTATAACTAAGCCATAAAAATATGGTACTTGATAATAGTATAAATGAATCCTATAAAAAAGATTCCCATACCAATTTCATGTATTCTCCTATTGGCACTTATTACCATAGGGAACATAACACAAAGCATAATAACTCTGCCTAAAACTTTCGTAGAATAAAGCTCGCCTTGAAAGAACACAAAAAGGTTTCCTATGAGTGCAACTTGTAATAACCATGCTAGTCCTAATATAACTCTATGATATTGGTAGTAATAATCTTTTAAATCAAGAGACTTCCCGGTATGATTTCGCGGAGTTAATATTTCAGATATCATGTACATTAAAAAAGGAACGAGGCAAAAAAGAACATAGGTGCCCAAGTTCCATCCGTCATTTGGAAAATAGTTTAAATTGGTTAGTGGATAACAAGTCCACCAAAATAACATGATTGTAAAAAGAGTGATGAAACAAAAAGCCGTATGTGGCCAGTAAAAGAAAACATCATCATCGGGATCATTGTTATAGTTTTTGGCTAATAATTCAACAAGATTTGTCATCAATTTTACCATAGCCAAACCTAGTACCATGAAGGCCACGGCGCCAATATGCGAAAATACCATTTTTTTGTCTCCATAAGTAGGAGAGAAATTTATGGTAAATGCATTTTTTTGTCTCCTATGTATTTATTTTATATACTATTTTTACTTTTTCGGTTGACATTATTGTTGTAGATAGTATAATATATGTACTATGAAAATATTTTTACTCGTTACTTTAGCATTCATGGCAGGATATGCATTCAGTTTTGTTAGTGCTGAATGGTATTATTTTTTAAATAGTAACTTTATTCATCTTTGTAGGTGGGCAGAATTACCAGATATAATTTGGATCTGGATGGATGAATGGGTTTTTTTTGGAGCGTTATAATATGTGTAGAATAAGATTATTTTTTGAATGTTCAGATGGATCAATGGGATTCGCCGAACACGTTATGAGATACGAAGATGACATTGCCGGTTTCATTAAACATTGGAAAACTGGTGGTCGAATGGTTATCACCGAACATATTGACTTGGTATAAAATATGCCTAAAAAATTAATAACACAAGAAGACTTTGATGCCAGAGTGTGTCAAGTTGTTTTACCTTCCGGAGAAATATGTGGTAAAATACCACATCGAGTCGGAACACGAAAAGATGGTGTCGCACAAAGAATACCATATATATGCTCTGTCCACCATCAAAATAGATTAGCTAAAAAGCATGGGCGACTTAATTATCGAGCATTAACAGGTCCTTGTTCTTCATATACTAAGCATAAAAAAACTTATTGTGAAAATAGAGATGGCCGATTAGGTTTTGTATGTACAACTAATATTGTTAATAAAATAACTGAAATGGGAACTATCTGGTATGGTATGTTAGATGTCGATCATATAGATGGTGATCCTTCGAATGATACCGCTGAAAATTGTCAAACATTTTGTAAATGTTGTCATGCATATAAAACCCACATTAACGGAGATACCGGAACACCAGGACGAAAAACTTTAAAAATTAAGATGAATTCTAAAAAGAATAAAAATTAGGTTAAATTAAGTTAACTTCATTATTTTACTCTCATTATAAATAGAATTATGGCAACGAAAAGCAATTTACTTAAAAAAGTACCGAAGAAAAAAAGGCGCATGTCACAGGTTACTGTTGATGAACAGTATACAGGACCTGAACCTGAGTTCACCGATGGTGAAGAAATTGATAAAACTCAAATCGGAGCAGGACTTAATTATTACACTTACCATAAGAATGTCAAAGACGCTAAAAAATACATTGCCGAATATCTAATTGATTATGGTCGTACTGATGAAGCAAAACAAGTTAAAGCATGTCCAGATGTTTTTATTATTTCTACCTATGGATGGATTGCTCGTATGTCTACACGTGGTGCTAAGTTTAATGTTGAAATGGATGTTATTGAAAGATTAAATAAACATGTTGAATATATTTGCAAGCAAGGTAGTCTTAAAAAAGAAAAAACTACTGTAAAACAAGAACAACGAGCCAAAGGTCCAACTATTCAAGATAGGATTAAAGATCAATCCGACGAAATGGATAGTCAATTTGTTCAATGGACTGATATGTATGTTGAAAATACAAACTTGTTTAATCCTGCTATTATTGATCCTTATGGATATTTACAAAGTTGTAATTGTACTCAAGCCCATGCACGACGCATTAAAAAAGATTGGGAGACAGAACTTATAGAATTTAAAGAAGCCCTTAAAGGAACCGACCAAGACCTTAAAGAAGCATATTCACATTTACTAAAAAATAAGCGAATGGAAGGATTAATTGAACTTATAAATAGGTTCATTGATGCTTGTGATGTTATTGTTGGAGAATCAAAAGCAACACGGAAACAACGTAAAAAGAAACCAGTAAGTGTTGAAAAACAAATTTCTAAACTCAAATATAAACAAACAGATGCAACTCTTGGAATTACTAGCGTCAATCCTATTGATATTATTGGTGCTACTATGGCAATTATATACCAGTGTAAATATCGTAAATTGGGTGTTTATGTAGCAGATGATGATCGTGGCTTTAAGATTAAAGGTACAACACTTCTTAATTTCAGCGATGCAAATTCAACTAAAAAGACCCTTAGGAAGCCTAAAGAGCAATTAAATTTTGCTAAAAAGGCAACAAAACATAAGTTTGGTAAATGGTTCGAATCAGAAATTAAAACTACTGAAACTAAACTCACCGGTCGCCTATCAGACGACACAGTTATCCTACAAACTTTCAAGTAACATAACCAGTATCCGAATAAATACTATACGGAGATATGTGTTATGGCCGCAAGAGATACTTTAACTAGAGAAATAGAACTTCGCCTAGGCGGAGGAATGATAGATGTTGAGCTAGATCCTGATCATTATAATCTAGCAATTACTAAAAGTCTAGAAAAATACAGACAACGAAGCTCTCAAAGTACAGAAGAATCATTTGTTTTAATGGAATTTAAAATAGATGTATCTGAATATACATTAGCTGACGAAGTTATTGAAGTAAAAGATATTTATAGACGAGTAACTGGATCATATAGTTCATCTGGTAATGATATAGAACCATTTGAAGCGGCTTATTTAAATACCTACTTACTGCATTCAGGACGGGCAGGCGGATTAGCAACATTCGAGGCATATAGTGAACATAGAGAACATTTAGGAAAAATGTTCGGTTCAGAAATTTTGTTTGATTATCGACCTCAGAGTAAAAAGTTACGATTGCATAGACGTATAAAAGCAGATACAGATGTTGTTCTTCATGTTTATAATTATAGACCCGAAGAAAATTTAATTATAGATACATATTCTGGTCCGTGGTTAAAAGACTATTCACTGTGCCAAGCAAAATTAATGTTAAGTGAAGCAAGAAGCAAATTTGGTGCTATTGCTGGACCCCAAGGAGGCACCACATTAAATGGTGACGCCTTGCGTCAAGATGCCATTGCAGAAATAGACAAGTTAGAACAAGACTTAACTCTCCACAACGAAGGTAGCGATCCTCTTGGATTTGTCATAGGTTAACAGACTACTTAACCAGCAAAATTGCCCATTTTTCCGCCTTACCGATAAATACATAAAAGTTTAAACAAGTTAATTCCATTATTTAAAGGAAAGAATTATGGCAACATTAGTATCACCAGGTGTGGCGGTATCAGTTATAGATGAAAGTTTCTATGGCTCTGCAGGAGCAGGAACGGTTCCGCTGATTATCGTTGCATCATCACAGGATAAAGCAGATGGCACAGATTCAACTGCAACAGCAGGATATACTACTTCTGCTACAGCAATTAAACCTCATCTGATTACAAGTCAACGAGAACTGCTTCAACAATATGGTAAACCATATTTTAAATCAGTATCAGGAACAGTTCAACAAGGTTATGAGACAAATGAATATGGTTTATTGGCGGCTTATTCATATTTAGGTGCCGCAAACAGAGCATATGTTATGAGGGCAGATGTTAATACATCACAATTAGAACCTTCTTCAACAGAACCAACAAGTGCTCCGCCTAACGGTGCATGGTGGTGGGACTTAGGAAACACTACATTTGGTCTTTTTGAATATAAGCAAGTTAGTGTAGAATCAAGTGCATGGGTTGCACAAACAGTTACTATTCCAACTGCAACAGACACAGATATAGACGGCAGTGATCTTCCAAAAGCCGCATTTGGCAGTGACGGCGATTATGCCTTAGTACCATACGACGCGGCAGGAGTTCCTCTTACTGCACCTTCATATTATAAAAAAGATGCTGGTGTATGGGCAACAGTAGAAAGCGGAAATTCAGGTATCACAGCAGTATGGGTTAGACCACACTATGATCCACCAGCCGCTCCAAATATCGGCGATGTATGGATTAAATTAACTACTGCAAATAGTGGAATGAATATTTCTTATAAAGAATACAGTACAACATCAACTGCATGGGCTTCAAGAACAGTAGGCGTATTTGCAAGTGATGCAATGGCATGTATACCTGGTAATATTACCTCTGGTACACAAGCAACGGCAACAGCGGTAGCAGGAACAGGTGGTAGTGATGCTTTGCAAACAGCAGATATCACACTCGTTGATGGTGGTTCTGGTTATACCGAAGCTCCAACAGTAGTAATAACCGATCCAAATGGTTCTTTAGCCGTTGCAACTGCAACAATAGGAACAAATGGTAAAGTAACCGGTGTTACAGTTACTACTCCTGGATCAGGCTATACAACGGCCGCAACTATTACATTTATTGGCGGCACACAACCTGCGGCAGATTCAGTTTACATTCGAAAAACTTCAGATGCTACAGCAGGCGGTGCCGGCGAAATACAATGGAATGGCGGAACAACCCATGTAGCAGGAACAGAAGAAACAATAGCATTCTATGTATTTCCAGGATCAAGTGCAACTTCGGCGGCGTTAGGTGCCGCATCAGTGCCGATTGCATTAAATGCAGACGGAACAACACCAACTGCTGACAAGGTAATTCATGCATCAAGTGCCCCAACCGCAGTAGCAACCGATGGTACTTATTGGTATGATACTACTCTTGCATTAGACATATATAAAAAAGCATCAGGTGCATGGCAAAAACAAGCAGTTTCTAAATATGGAACAACTGCTCCGGCCGGTCCTAGTGATGGTGATGTGTGGATAGACACCAACGATTTAGATAATTATCCTGTTATAAAAGTTTATGATAGTGCAAATGCAATATGGACTACAAAAGATAATACAGACCAATCTACTGCTGATGGAGTAGTTTTTGCAGATTTAACACCAGATACAGGTGTTACAGCAGGACAAAGTCCTACTAATTTTTATAGTGGATACCCAAATCCAGCAATTTATCCAGATGGTATGTTTGCTGTTAATGGAGCAAGAAGTTCTTATCATGTACGAAAATATGATGAAAATGCAACATTATCAACAAGTGCCGCGGCGGCATGGAAATGGGTTACAGCCGCAGGTAATAAAGCAAATGGTGCCGGATTATATGGCAGAAAAAGTCAAAGAAAAGTTGTTACTACAGCGATGCAGGCCGCATTAACCTCATGTGTAGCAATAAGAGAAGAGTCGTATACATTTTCAATTATTGCATCTCCGGGTTATCCTGAGTTAGCAGATGAAATGAATACATTAGCAACAGATAGAAAAAATACAGCATTTGTTGTTATTGATCCTCCTTTCAGACTTGCAACATCAGGTGTAGCAAGTTGGATGCTAGGTACAAGTACTACAGAAAATGGTGAAGATGGATTAGTAAGTAAAACAGCATATTCTGCTGTTTATTATCCTAGTGCATATACTACCGATTTAGATGGTAATACTGTAACATGTCCAGCATCACATATTGCATTAAGAACATTTGCATACAATGATGATATTGCGTATCCGTGGTTTGCTCCGGCAGGCCTAACACGTGGTGTCATTGCTAATGCTACAAATATTGGTTACTTAGATTCAGAAGATGAGTTTGTTCCAGTAGCATTAAGTGGTGGCGACAGAGATACATTGTATCAAAATAAAGTAAACCCATTAGCAAATTTTCCAGGTCAAGGAATATTTGTTTATGGACAAAAAACATTAAATCCGACAACATCAGCATTAGATAGAGTAAACGTAGCAAGATTAATTGTTTACTTAAGAGAACGGTTAGATGTATTAGCAAGACCATTTGTGTTCGAACCAAACGACGAACTTACAAGAGCTAATGCAAAAGATGCTGTTGAAAGATTCTTAGCAGACATTTTGGCAAAACGAGGGTTATATGATTTTGCAGTTGTTTGTGATAGCACAAACAATACCCCTGCAAGAATTGATAAAAATGAAATGTATATTGATGTAGCAATTGAACCGACGAAAGCGGCAGAATTTATATACATTCCAATACGGGTTGTTAATACAGGCGACCTTTCAGCAACAAGCTGATTTCTACCTCCTTAAAGGGCCATTAACTTTAAATGGCCCTTTTTCCTTGGTTAAAAAATCTAGACAATATGATAAATAATATTAAGCTCAAAAACACTTTAGGAGTAGTCGATGGCTAATTTAAATAAGTTTGGTGTACCGCTTTCTGGTAACACAAGTGCAGTTTTGATGCCAAAACTCGCGTATAGGTTTAGGGTAACCTTTATAGGATTAGGCGGAACTGGAACAGATACAAAAGCATTGACACGTGAAATTATAAGTGTAGGGCGTCCACAATTAACTCACGATGAAATTCAAATTGATGTTTATAACTCTAGAATATTTTTAGCAGGCAAACATACTTGGGAGCCTATTGCTATCGTAATGAGAGACGATATTAATTCGGATGTTATTACTTTATTGAATTCTCAAGTACAAAATCAAGTTGATCATTTTGAACAATCAGCGGCAGTTGCCGGTAGCCAATACAAATTCGGTTCAATTATTGAAACACTAGACGGAACAAGTAATTCATCTAGTAGCACAACGGTGCTTGATAAATGGTCATTATCAGGTTGTTTTGTTCAAAATATGCAATGGGGCGAATCAAATTATGCAACTAGTGAACCAGTTCAACTTACAATGACAGTAAGATTCGATAATGCAGAGCACTTGGTAGGTGAAACGAATACGTTGAACGCTCAAAATATTACTTCAACAACATTAGATCAATCTACTGCTACATCATAATAATTGAGGTCGTTGTATGCCAGTTAGTTCAATTTTGCGTAACTATGCAGATATTGCTTATTCCACTCAGAATGATGGTGGCCCTCTAACAGCGGTGCCCCGTCAAAAATTTCAATTTGTAATTGAATTTAAGTCAACAGTAACAACTCTTCAAGATCAATTAGATAAATTAAAATTAGTAATACGATCTGCTGAATTACCAAGTTTTCAATTTGATACGCAAGTATTAAATCAATATAACAGAAAACGAGTTATTCAAACAAGGGCAAATTTTCAACCTGTTACTATCACATTTATGGATACAAGAGATAATAAATGGCAGAATGTTTTTAAAGAATATCTTAATTATTATTATAAAGATGGCCGAACATTTGGACATAATTTTGAAACATCTGATACAGTACAAGAATATGCAACAACAGATAACTTTGGTTTAAAATCACCAAAAGAAACTAGTTCAGGATCGTTTGAACGATACTTTTTTAGTCAAATAAGAATGCATCGAGAATATGGCGGTGTTGGTGCTCCAACACAAGAATCTGTTACACTTTTTAATCCTGTTATAACTACATGTAGTCACGATACTCTTGATTATTCTGATTCAAGTCCGGTTACCTGGAATGTCCAATTTGCATATGAAGGTATTACATATGATGATGGTTGGGGTGAACGAAACATGTCAAATTTGGGTAGTGATATTTCCTCATTCGTAAAAAATGCAGGATCTGCATTAAGTTCTTTAGGTGGTAGATTAGGATTCTAATATGGCATATAAATCTGAAACAGCATCAACGATATCAGCAAATACCGGATTAAGTAGAGCCCAAGAAATTAGAGCAACTTTAGGCGACGATTCGACTGAATTTGATAGTAGACTAATTGGTGACTTGGCATCAGCAACATTTGATTTTTTACCAACAGAGCATGATATTGTAGTTGGCGAATTACAAGGTGCAGGAATTTCTAAATTAGCAAGTAAAACATTAGCCTTTGAAATATTGGCATTAGCAAAATATTATAATAAAAATTATGATGAGTTTTTACCACTTATAGATGTTAATGGTTTAGATCTTACCGATGATATTATTACAACATTAAATACTACTAGAGCTTCTAATAATCAATTAGGAAGGCAAAACGTGTTAATAAATGAACATGTTTCTAGACAAGTAATAGATTAATGGCAACAAAATATCAACAAGGACATTTTAGTCCCCAAAACCCAGATAAGTATATCGGAAAACATGAACCTATATATAGATCAGGATGGGAATTAGCATTTATGCGGATGTGCGATAATCATCCGAATATATCTAAATGGGCATCAGAAGCACAACAAATAGAATATATGAATCCCTTTACGGGCAAACGATCTAGATATATACCTGACTTTTTTATTGTTTACACTGATAAAGAAGGAAAAAACCATGCAGAAATTATAGAAATAAAACCATATAAACAAGCAGAGATAAAAGAAGCAAGATCAAAATCAGATAAAGCAAAAGTTGTATTAAATATGGCTAAGTGGGAAGCCGCCAAACAATGGGCAAATAAAGCAGGTATACGATTTAGGGTTGTTACTGAACATGAAATATTTCATAAAATGAAAAAGAAAAAACAAAAATGACTAAAAAACTCGAAGAAACATTTAATCTTCCTAGTATTTCAGAAATAAGTCAGAATGACATTAAAGATATGCAAAATAATAATTTTGCAGACGGTGTATTACCATATCCTGTTTTTGATAAAGAAAAAGAAGCGTTATCACTTGCAGATAAGATAGATAAAGCATTACCTGCCGTTAAAGATATAAACACAAGCGACGAAGATATGGATAGGTATGCTGATAAGGCAGAAAAAGCATTTGAAGATTTAATGGATTTAGGTTTTAATGTAGAGGATAGAAATGCTGGACATATATTTGCATCGGCCCAAACCATGTTAAAAAATGCTATAGAAGCAAAAAATTCAAAATCAGATAGAAAATTAAGGGCAATAGAGCTACAACTTAAGAAACTTAGATTGGATCAAAATGAATCCAAAAATGCAAGTTATGAACACGTAATTGATGCAGATCATATCGTAAGTGACCGTAATTCTCTCATTAATGAGCTTACAAAAAAACTAATAGATGATAAATAATTAAAACACATTTCAAGGATTTAGATTATGACATATCAAAACTCAGCTCAAATGCTTCGTAAGTATTCGGATATAATTAAAGAAATGCAACTAGCACAAGAACAGGCTGTTGTTGAATCAGATGAAGACGACGAATCAAAAGAAGAAGTAGACGAAGCAAAAGAAGATAAAAAAGAAGAAGTCGACGAAGCTAAAGAAGAAGACACTGACGACGACGACAAGGAATAATACATGAAATCTTTTAGCCAGTACTTAACCGAAGCAGAAAAAGAATATGCTTTTAGGGTTAAAGTTGCAGGAGACCTGAAAGACGAGCAGTTAGATAGAATGGAAGAAGCCTTAAAGAAATACGAGGCATTTTCAATATCTAAACCCAAGAAGACAATATTGCAATCTTCTGCTCCAGATTTTGATGACTTAGGTCCTGCAGAAATAAACATTATAGATTTAAAAACTCGGCAACCTGTTGCTCCACATATCTTATTAAATGATATTGTAGAAGCATTAGATGTACCAGAATCTATAGTTAGAGTTAAAAACCCTGCAATGGAAGAAGAAGAACTGGCAGCAGATGAGAAAAAAGAGTTACTTTCAACAGATTCAGAATACCCTAAAGATGAACACGGCGAACTAGGTTCTAAATTTTATGGTGACGAATTTAATTCTTTGTTTCTTAAAGAACTTGCTAAAGATAGGGCAACACCCAAAACTGAATTTGCTAAAAAACCTGAAAAAGTTGAAGTAATGAAAAATGAATCACCAGGTAAAGATAGTCCATTATCTAAACCTCACAATCCAGATCCAAGGGGGAAAAAATAATGAATTTAGCTGATATTTTAAAACTAGCCGGACTAGCACAACAAGACCCAATGAGCTCGTTGAGTTCACCAGGATCTAGTTGTAACCAACACATGAATCCAGATGATATGCGTACATTAGTTATTAAAATAGAACAACCCCAACTTCAGCCAGAACAAGAAATGGTTGCGACAGAGGAAGCCGAAGGTAGTTATGCAAATGCTCCTGAAGAAAAAGAAGTAGGCGATACACACAACGACTTTTCATTTAAAGGTTTTGGAAAACGTAAAAGACACACACGCGATGCCTTAGGTAACTATGGTGATAATCCACTAGAAGAATCACAACTGATTGCTGAATATAAAAATTTTAAGGAAACAGATGCATATAATGATCCAGATGCATGGAAGGATCTTTTGGAACTTAAAGGAGTGCATCGAAAGACAACGGCTCCAAAACTGCCAGATAAGATAAAAAGGCCGCCTGCGGCAGAACCAGAAATGCAACTGCCTGACTACATTTCCTCTAAACCACCTAAAGTTCCAAGTCCTAAACCATATCCTCCTAAAGTTCCAAGTCCTAAACCATATCCTCTACCTAAACCACTACCTGAACCACCTAAAGCTCCCAGTCCTAAACCTAAACCTAAACAACCTAAACAACCTGATCACCGGCGAGCGTACCCTGGAAAAGGAAAGACAAGTAGACGGGTAGGCCGAACAGTTATGACTTCAAATGGTGCAATAGACTTTAATAATTCTCCATAAGAAGCACCTGCAATCTAACATTTAATGTATGAGCAATTTTGACACAACTCTTGTAAAACGACCCCACCAACAAGAGAAGTATACCGACGATCAAATTCAAGAACTAGCCAAATGTATTAATGATCCTGTACACTTTATGAGTCATCATTGTTATATTCAACATCCTGTAAAAGGTCGTGTAAAATTTGATTTATATGATTTTCAAAAACGACTGGTTAAGATATACAATGATAATAGATATGCAATAGCACTTCTTCCACGACAAACAGGCAAATCAACTGCCGCTTCTGCATACCTATTATGGTATGCAATGTTTAAACCAGATAGTACAATATTAATTGCCGCACACAAATACGCAGGTGCATTTGAAATAATGACTCGTTTGCGTTTTATATATGAAACTTTGCCCAATTATATAAGAGCAGGTTGTACAAGTTATAATCGAGGATCTATGGAATTTGAAAATGGATCACGTATTGTATCCCAAGCAACAACAGAAACAACTGGTCGAGGTATGAGTTTAACGTTAATTTACTTAGACGAGTTTGCATATGTTCAACCACGTATAGCACAAGAATTTTGGACTTCACTTTCTCCCACACTTGCAACTGGTGGTAAATGTATTATTACTAGCACACCAAATCAAGATAACGACCAATTTGCACAAATATGGAAATCTGCTATAGATACTTCAGATGACTATGGCAACGAACTAGAACTTGGTAAGAATGGATTTAAATCATTTACTTGTCATTGGAGCGAACATCCTGAAAGAGATGAAAAATGGGCAAACGAAGAACGAGCTAAAATTGGGGAAGATCGATTTAGAAGAGAACACGAATGTGAATTTATAACCGCCGATGAAACATTAATTGCTCCTTTAAAATTAGTGTTATTAGAAAGTATTCAACCTGTACGTACTGAAGGACAAGTACGTTGGTATAAGGAGTTAAATAAAAATTCTACATATATAATTGGATTAGATCCGAGTATGGGTACAGGTTCTGATTATTCTGCTATACAAGTTTTTTGTTTACCAGGATTTCAACAAGTTGCTGAATGGAAACATAATAAAACTGATGTGCGTAATCAAATGCTTATATTACAATCAATACTCAAAACAATATATAATGTAACTAAAGATGAAGAAGCTATTTACTATACTATAGAAAATAATGGAATAGGTAGAACATCGATACAAGCATTAGACGAATTAGGAACGTCTAACTTTTATGGAAGTTTAATGAATGAACCAAAAACAAAAGGACAAACATTTCATAGAGGTCTTACAACTACTTTAAAAACTAAATTAGAAGGTTGTGCTAAACTAAAATATTTTGTAGAAAATGGAAAAATAAAAATTAATAGCAGAAATTTAATTCAAGAATTAAAAACATTTGTTGCTCGAGGTAGGGCGTTTGAAGCAAAAGATGGCGAACATGATGATTTAGTAATGGCGGCTCTATTATGTGTACGAATTGTTCATCAATTAACAAAACATGACGAAGACACTTTCAACGAATTAATGGATCCGATGGATACAGACCCTGTTGATTTACCTATGCCAATTGGCGTTATTTAATAAATATATAAAACAGGTGTAGCCATATGGTAGATTATGATTCGGTTGCGACTAATATTTTTAAAACAATGTTGGCGCACAATTTAAACAGATTACAATTATTTGACAGTGAAGGGAAACGAACTGTCGAACCAGAACAGGCTAGACGATTTTGGTCAGATGATTTAAAATTAATGGTGCATCTAGATGATAAACCATCGCCTGGAGAAATTAAAGTAAATGTAAGTGCAAACAACGAAAGCAGTCAAATAGGTCTTAAAAAATTATTTGATTCAATTAGAGGTATTTCTAAGAAAAGTTTATTGCAATATACATTAAAAACATTCGGAAAAGAATTAAGTCCAAAAGACTTTGCTTATCAAACAGTAGGAAGTGATAACATGGAAAAGATTAAAGAATCAAGTTTGAGCAGAGCGTACGGTAGTACCAAATCTAGTTTTCAAAACTTAGATTCTGCAAAACTTATTATTCGACACACAAAACCCATAGATGAAGGATCTAGGGGATCAAGAGCACGGAATATTTCTGCACTATTTGTAGAAAATTCTGAAGGGGAACGATTTAGATACCCATACAATCATCTAGCAGGTGCTAGAGCAATGACGCGGCATGTTGCGGAAGGCGGAACACCATACGATAATGTTGGTAGTTATGTTACTAAATTATCAGAAGAAACGTTTGAATTAAGTAAATTTAACCGTTATGCTAGAAGTAATAATTTAGTAAACGAAGATACTGGGCCTATTATAGAAAATGTACGTAATAGAATTCGTTCTCTCAAAGAAACCCTTAAACGAATGTCTTCGCATAGAGGTTACGCCACACAAGTACAAACGTTAGGCGAAACTAAAACAGAATTAGACGAAGAATTAGTGAATAGTCTTAAAGATAAATTCACAGTTGTTCACTTTGATGAATCCATTGAATCAGTACTTCCTTATGTTGCAAATATAGTTTCCGAAATGACAAGCAAAGCACGAATCAAAGAAGACTTTGATTCTTTTATGAATGCAGTAAATGAAGCAGGAGAAATACAGGTAAGTTTAGTTGAAGATGATGATCCTGAACATCCATCTAATTTAACTTTTGAAAATGTTACTAAAAAGAATCAACATATTATACGATACATGTCGGAACATATTTTAGATAAAAATATTTCAAGTCTTGCAAACCAAGTAGCATCTGATTATTCACAATACGACACGTCAATGAAAAACCAAGCATTACGTGCAGTTAAAGGTATAATGAGCGAAAAAATTCAACCAGAACCAGTAGAAGATTCTGTTGGATTACCAGATCTTCTTGTTAATAGTATAGATGATTCATTATCAAAATATGCTACAGATGATGTCTTTTTTGAAAAAGATACATCATCGGAGGACGAAGAGCAAGTAGAAGAAGGCAAATTGCCTCCAGGGTTACAGGCACATATTGATGCTAAAAAAGATAAAGAAGATGACGAAGAATTATCTGAAGATAATTTAAAAGATGTATCGGATGCAATATCTAGCAGGAGTAAACGCATGAAAATTACAGAATTAGATGAATCATTATGGATAGGGGACGAGCATAAAATAACTACTAAAGGTGGAAAAAAGAAATTTCACAAAAGAAAAAGATCTGCAGGGCCAGCCGATATTAATAATAAAATCAGTCAAAAAACAGTGCCGTCAGCAAATGTGGCAACAAAAGTATCGCTGCCAGAAAATACTAATGCAACTTTAGATGATATTGTAGAAAAACATGCAGATGCAATGGCATCTGTAATGGATGGTGAAACTAGTTTATATGATCATCAAGAATTTTATGATGAGCTATATGATTACTTTATTAACTCGGGTGAAATGCCATATGGTATTGCTAAAGCAAGAGATGGTGATCCTGATCAATGGATTCAAGAATATCTAGAAAATGAATATGGTTCTGATTGGGACGAAAGTTCACAAGGATTTACTGAGCCAATGGATGGAGATTTTGACTCCGGTATGGCTTCTGCAGGACACGGCACAGACGAAGATTACGGCTATTATGGTGAAACTGCTGGAAATCAAATGCGTAAATATGCAGACATAATTTCCGAATCTAATAAAATAATAAAAAGAAAAAAACGTAGTTAATTCAATAAAACACTTGACTTTTGATAAATAGTACTGTATAATAGATTACATGAATGTGTAATCGCTAGGCTAATAAAAGAATAGTAATTTAGGCACAAACATAGGCTAATAAAGGAGAAATAATATGGCTACACTAGCAGAAATACGAGCAAAACTCTTAGAACAAGAGACCCGCAAATCATCCGGATTTGTTTCCGATAACGCAATTTATGCATTTTGGAATATCCCGGAAGGAACAACCTCAACATTAAGATTTTTACCCGACGGCGACGAAGAAAATACATTCTTCTGGAAAGAACGACAAATGATTCGTTTAGCATTCCCGGGTGTTAAAGGGCAAGACGAAGGACGTAATGTTACTGTCCAAGTTCCTTGCGTAGAGATGTGGGGTGATGCATGTCCAGTTCATGCAGAAATTCGACCTTGGTTTAAAGATCCAAATTTGGAAAACGAAGGTAGAAAGTACTGGAAAAAACGTTCATATATTTTTCAGGGATTTGTAGTAGATGGATCGCTACCAGAGGATAGTATTCCTGAAAATCCAATTCGCAGATTTATAATTAATCCATCTATTTTTAAAATTATATCTGCGGCATTAATGGATCCGGACTTTCCGGAAATTCCAACCGATTATGAAAGAGGAACAGACTTCAAACTTACTAAAACACAAAAAGGTCAATATGCTGACTATTCAACTTCGAATTGGTCACGTAAGGAACGAGCATTAGATCAAGTAGAACGTGATGCTATTGATGCAAACGGGCTATTTACTTTAAATGATTTTATGCCAAAACGTCCTGGTAATGACGAAATAAATGTTATTTTTGAGATGTTTGAAGCATCAGTTGCAGGCGAACTTTATGATCCTGACAGATGGGGAGCATTTTATACACCTCCAGGAATGTCAAGAACAGACGGTAGTACACAAACGGCAGTGACTCCTACTCCGTCGGTTGTTACAAAACCTACTGTAGTTTCAGATAAACCTGCTGATGCTGAAGTTCCAAAAGAAGAAGCAACCACTGAAGATGAAGACGCTGACGAAAAAAGCGACACAAAACCTTCGGCGGCACAAATTCTTAAATTAATTCGTGATCGAAAAGCCCAGGCTTAATTTTTAAAATTAAAAGGGGGAATAACTATTCCCCCATTTCTATGGAATAATTATGACTAGACCATTTGATGTATCAAAATTTAGAAAATCAATCACAAAAGCCGTGCCAGGAATGGCAGTTGGTTTTAGTGATACGGTAGATTGGATTAGTACAGGAAATTATGCTCTAAATTTTCTTATTTCGGGTGATTTTCACAAAGGTGTACCTTTAGGAAGAGTTACATGCCTTGCTGGTGAAAGCGGTAGTGGTAAAAGTTACATTGCCAGCGGCAACTTAGTGCGTCATGCCCAACAGCAAGGCATCCTTCCTATTATACTTGACTCTGAAAATGCACTCGATTCTGATTGGTTATCGGCATTAGGCGTAGACATTTCAGAAGATAAACTTATGCGATTTGGCGTATCTATGGTAGATGAAGTTGCTAAATTTATAAGTGAGTTTATGAAAGGTTACAAGGAACAATTTGCAGATGAACCTTATGAAGAACGACAAAAAATATTGTTTGTTGTTGATTCGTTAGGTATGTTACTTACACCGACCGATAAAGATCAATTTGAAAAAGGAGATATGAAGGGTGACATGGGTCGTAAACCCAAGGCACTTACCTCATTAGTACGAAATTCAGTTAACCTAATTGCAGGCAATCCTGTAGGAATTGTTGCTTGTAATCATACATATGCTTCACAAGACATGTTTGATCCTGATGATAAAATTAGTGGAGGACAAGGATTTATATATGCTTCCTCGATTGTAGTTGCGATGCGAAAACTTAAACTTAAAGAAGATGAAGCAGGTAACAAAATAACAGATGTTCGTGGAATACGAGCGGCATGTAAAGTAATGAAAACCCGTTTTGCAAAACCATTTGAAAGTGTACAAATTAAAATACCATACGACACAGGAATGAATCCATATAGTGGTTTACTTGATTTATTTGAAAAAGCAGGTGCTGTTGTTAAAGATGGCAATAAATTATCGTACAGTAAACCAGGCAAGGAGCCTATTAAGGAATTTCGTAAAAATTGGACAGATGAAAAATTAGAAATTATTATGAAAGATTTTTCCTCCTGGACAGATAAAAGTGAATCGGAAGAACTAAATAACTCAGTTTCAACATTAACGGAGGATACTAATGAAAATGACAGAAGAGGAAATTCATCTGATACATGAAGTATGGGAGGTTGTATTATCTTATATTTCCACTAAAGAAGCAGAACTGGTTTGTGAAGAACTTTTAGAAAAATTTGAAACTGCTGGTTTTGTAATTGAGGATAATATAAAAGAATTAAAAGGAACCGATAAAGTAATAGATGATGTTATAGATAACATGTATTATATCGAAGAAGAAGAAGAAGTAGAAGAACCTGAAGTATACGATTATTAATATGAGTTCATGGTACAATAAAATAAAAAACAATATATCTGAATTAATAAATTGTATTACTTTTTTCGAGTTAGAACTTGATAAAGCAAGACTCGATTGTGGTATGAAAGGTAATTTGGAAAGATTATCTAGAGAAATGCCAGGTATTGTAGAATATAGATTTAATCAACTACAAGAAATTGAAGCCATTTTAGAACATCTTAATATTGAATTAAGAAAACTTCGTTCAGCAGTATTTCGTAAATTTACCGAACATTATAATAAAGCATTAAGTTCGCGAGATGCTGAGAAATATGTAGATGGCGAAGATGAAGTAGTTGACTTTAATCATTTAATAAATGAATTTGCATTGTTAAGAAATAAATTTCATGGGCTTGTTAAAGCTCTTGATGCAAAACAATTTCAAATTAATAATATAGTCAAACTGCGAGTAGCAGGATTAGAAGATGTAGGATTATGAATGTCGAGCACCGCTGATTGGTGGTATAAAGAACGGTTACCTGAGTTGCAAGAAGAAGAACGTAAACAAAAAAATGCAAAAACTTTACTTGAGGGTGTAGAAGAGTTCAGAAATAAAGCAAAACAGGTTTTATCTGAAAAAAAACCAACAAAAAAGTAAAAAAAGTTAAAAAAGTTGCCAAAAAAGGTTGACTTTCTTGTGGCTAGAGCGTATAATATATACATGCTAAAGAAAAGAGTTAATTTAAACATTAAACGAGGAAGCAATATGCAAGTCCAAGCAAGAGTACACAACGGAGAATACGGCGGTAAAGCAGTTAATGATTTAATTTTTCCGTTGGTAAAAGGATTTAATGTTGGTAAGAACGGTGGATTTATTACAGTAGACGGAGCCCATGTTCCGGGTTTTCCAGACCGTGAAATCCGCATTAAACTTATTAGCAAACATGATTACGAAGTTATTAACTCATTTCAAACCCAAGTACAAGAGAATTCAAAAGAAGAAACAGTTGAAGTTCCGGTAGCAGTTAAACCAGAAAAGACCGATGAAGAACGTATTGCAGAAATTGCAGAACGTTTTAATATTTTAGATGAAATGACACAAGGTTCCATTGATGGTGTTGTACGTGGGATGATAGTAACAGGACCTCCGGGGATTGGTAAAAGTTTTGGTGTTGAACAAGTTATTGAAAAGAACAGCCTGTTTGATAAACTTGCTGATAAGCCAGTACGTTACGGAACTGAAAAAGGTGCCGCAAGTGCAATTGGGTTGTACCAGTTACTTTACAGGTACGCTGATCCAGGAAGCGTGTTGGTACTTGATGACTGTGATAGCATTCTTTGGGATGAAGTTAGTTTGAACTTGCTAAAGGCGGCACTTGATTCTAGTGCAAAACGGATGATTAGTTGGAATACAGAAAGTGCGGCACTCCGCAGAGAAGGTGTTCCAGAGAAATTTGAATTTTGTGGATCAGTTATTTTTATTACAAACTTGAAGTTCGATAATGTTAAGAAAGGTAAACTTAAAGATCACTTAGAAGCAATCCTTTCAAGATGCCATTATTTGGACTTAACACTTGATACAATGCATGATAAGTTGCTTCGTGTAAAGCAGATTGTTAAAGACGGAATGCTTAAGAAGTATAATTTTACTAATGACGAAGAGCACGGACTTATTATGTACATGGAAGATAACAAAGATAAATTGCGTGAGATGAGCTTGAGGATGGTAAACAAGATTGCAGACCTTAAAAAGATGGCTCCGGAACGCTGGGAACGATTAGCTGAATCGACCTGCATGAAACGCAATTAAGTATTACTAACACTTTAACAAAAAAGGAGTTCTTTGAACTCCTTTTTTTATGACCTTATGTCTGACTGTACAATAGAAATTAAAGACGAAGTTAATGTTAAAATACATGATCTTGATTTACCTACAAGGCGACAATTAGAAAAAAAATTTAAATATTTTTTACCACATGCGTTCCACGTACCTGCATATAAATTAGGGCGTTGGGATGGCTGTGTCTCTTTCTTTAGTATGGGAGGTGTAACTTACTTAAATTTCTTAGACGAAATTATACCCATATTAAGCGAACATTATATCGTTAATGTCAAAGATAAACGCAAGAAACAAACATTCGATTTTATAGAAGTTACAAATACAATTCATGAGAAGTTAGTCTGGCCAAAAGGACATACGCATGAAGGGCAAAACATAATACTTAGAGACTATCAAGTTAATGTTATAAATCAGTTTTTATCAGAACCACAATGCCTACAGGAGATTGCTACAGGGGCTGGTAAAACGTTAATTACGGCTACTTTAAGTTACTCTGTAGAGCCATATGGGCGTACTATAGTCATAGTACCCAACAAAGATCTTGTTACGCAAACAGAAGATGATTATAAGAACTTGGGACTCGATGCCGGGGTATATTTTGGAGATAGAAAGGAATTTGGTAAAATCCATACAATATGCACCTGGCAGAGTCTTAATTTAATGGATAAACGATACAAGGATGGCGAAATTGATATAGGACTTAAAACATTCGCCAAAGACGTAGTATGTGTTATAGTCGATGAAGTACACATGGCTAAAGCAGATGTGCTTCGTAAATTGCTTACAGGACCATTTGCTTCAATACCTATACGTTGGGGACTTACTGGTACTATACCAAAAGAAGAATGGCAATTTGCTAGTTTAAAAGCATCATTAGGTAATGTAATAAACAGATTAAGTGCCGCAGATTTGCAAGAACAAGAAGTTTTAGCTAATTGCGAAATAAATATTATACAGACACAAGATATAGTTGCATATCTAAATTATCAATCGGAACTCACTTACTTAACAACCAACGAAAATAGAATAGATTATCTTGCAGGGTTATTTAAAGATATTGCTAAAGATGGAAACACACTTATTTTAGTTGATCGAATTAAAGCAGGAAAAATGATTCAAGAAAGGCTAGGCGATGAGAGCGTATTTATATCTGGATCCATTAAATCAGCAGACAGGCGAAAACAATACAACGAAGTACAAGATTCTGACAACAAAATCATTATTGCTACTTATGGGGTTGCAAGTATTGGCATCAATATTCCTAGGATATTTAATTTGGTCCTCGTTGAACCCGGAAAAAGTTTTATTAGAGTCATTCAATCAATCGGCAGAGGCATTAGAAAGGCCCAAGACAAAGACTTTGTAAGTGTCTGGGATATAACTTCCTCTGCAAAATTTAGTAAACGTCACTTAACCAAGCGTAAAAAGTTTTACGCAGAAGCAAAGTATCCTTATTCAGTGCAAAAAATTACAATATGAAAATTCTTACATTAGATGATACAAGTTATGATTTAGATACTATACCAGAAGAAATAGATGACATTAGATATTGTGTTGTTGATTATTCTGATACCGAAAATGTAGATTACATTTATGTACCTTTAGTATTTTTAGAATCGTTTAATGCTCCGGCCGCAGTCATTGAAGTAGGCGGACATACTATTCAAATGCCGTTAGATTGGAGTATTGTTATAGGTGAAAAAGACATAGGTGATTTAGAAGTTTTACCTATAATGAACTTTAATGATCGACATTTTAATGCATTTGTGTACAATCCTACAAAGAGCATAATGGCAGAGTTCCTTCCAATAAAAATAGTTAATATCTATTCAGAAATGAAATGGTATTTTCCTAAATTAAAATATGGTCATATATTATCTGTTCCATTAACAGATACTGAAAAACCAAATTGTATTTTTATTGTTAAAGACATAAACAAAATACCTGAGGTATTAGATATTACACAATTATGGCTATAAACTTACTGTTTTGTTACGGACAACAATGTGTCTACCTTTAAAAGCAGTAACATAATCCCATATAGGTCCAGGTTTTACAGTAATATCGGGAGAAGTTTTAAAACCTGAGCCACCGGAAATAATTTCTACTTCTCGTAGATATCCATTTTCTAATTTTGTTTTTGTTTCTACATTTCCGTGTGAAAATGATAATATCGGATCACAATATTTTATGCCTGGTCGTTCAACTTTAATTTTATCTATTTTAAATAAGGTATTAACTGTTATGTTACCACTACCAATCTTTGTTGTTGGTATTATATTTTGTGTAGGAGGTAAAATACTATAATTTCCTGAACTAACAACATCAAATTCAGGAATATTATTTTTAATATTTGTAATCTTAAAGGAAGCAGGAAACATAAATGCACCACCAGGAATTGTGTATAGAAAACCAGGAAAAAGTGTATGATAAGTAGAACTTACAAATTCTACATGTTCTAATGACATTATTGCTCGAACAGAGCCTCCTGCACCTACTGTTGTATATGGCATAGGAGCAAAAATTGAGAATTGATTTTGTTCAAGATCAGTAGATTGGACTAAAGTACAAACAGCCGTATTATTATCAATATCAGTAACAATAGCAGTCTTTAAACTTTTTACTTTATAATCTTTTACAGAGTTTGCACCTTTTATGTTGCATTTACAAGGTAAATGTGCTAAAATATACTTTTTAAGAAGGTCGGCATTTTGCATACAAGTATTTATTGGTATTTTATGGAATTAAGAAAAGCACTAAACGGTATAGACAGAAAGAATAAAAAATTATATAGTACGTTAACTGAAAAGGAAAAGAAAAATTTTAGTTCTTGGCTGTTAATGCGGTATATATCTAATATAAAAGAAGGACCTTGGAGACTGTTTTATCATCATTTAGTCATGACAAACGAGTTTGTTAATGTTCATTTTAGTGATTTACGAAAGCATAAAGAACTCCAATGGTTACTGCTTCAACTTGTAGGCACTGGTAAGAATTTTTTTCATGAATTTATTAGTCCAGGAAAAAAAAGTAAAAAGAATAAAATTAAATTATGGTTAATGGAAGTATTACCAACAACAAAAGAACGTGATATAGACACGTTAATAGAATTAAATACGAATACGAGTATTAAAGATTATGCAAAGCAACACGGTATCAGTGATAAGCAAATCAAAAAAATCTTTAGTTGATTCTTTTATATGCAAATATTGCGGTAAAAGTTTTAAAAAAGAAAGCACTCTTGCAGTTCATTTATGCGAACAAAAACGCAGAGCAAGAATGTCTAAAGAGCAACACGTTAAATTGGGATTTTTTATATACTTAAATTTTTACCAATTTACAATGCCCCAGCAAAAAACACAAAAAGATTATACTGATTTTGCTCAATCCAGATATTTTATGGATTTTATTAAGTTTGGTAGACATGTTTTAGATTTACAATTAACTTCTGATTTACAGAAGGAATTTATAAATTATGTTGTTACAGAATCTATAAAATTAAAAGATTGGACAAAAGGAGAAACATTTGATAAATTTCTTAAAAAATATTTAAGTTATGAATCGGCCTTTAGAGCAGTTGAGCGGGCAATATTAACAGCAGAAGAATGGGAGTTAAAAGAAAATGAACATTGGACAACATTTTTTGACAAAGTTTCAACATTTAATGCAGTACATTTTATATGCACCGGACGTATTAGTCCTTGGGTTATTCTTGGTACTAATAGCGGTAATAGGCTTCTTCGAAGGTTAAATGAAGAACAATTAGCATTAGTAGAGAAATTTATAGATATATCATTTTGGGAAAGAAAAATAAAAGAACCCGACGAAGGTTTAAAAATTATAGACGAATATTTTCATGACTGACATTGATATTGATTTTAAAGATCGTACTGATATACTTAATAAGTTACATCACATTCCAGCATCTATTATTAAAGATAATAATGTTGCTCGACATAACACTGGTATATATTTTCATGAAATCCCAGTTGATCCGTTTACAGGCAATGCTACATTAGATTATAAAAAAGCAGAAGAATTGGGATATTTTAAAATAGATTGCCTTAATGTAAACATGTATAAAGATGTAGAAAGTGAGGAGCATTTATTACGATTAATAGATACTGAGCCTGATTGGGAACTATTTCAGCATAGTGAAATAGTAGAACAATTATTTCATATACATGATCATTTTAATATAGTTTCACAAATGAAACCGCAATCTGTAGAACAACTTGCTATGGTGCTTGCAATCATAAGACCAGCAAAGCGATCACTACTGGGAGAATCGTGGCAATCGATACAAAAACAAGTATGGCTAAAACCAATCGATAATTCATATTATTTTAAAAAATCTCATGCTATGAGTTATGCCCTAGCAATTGTAGTACAATTAAATCTACTTGTTGATTCAGTCAACTTTTCTAACTAATTGTATTTGGCGTCGTTTAATTCTTTTTTTCAAAATATTTGCTAAACTAATAGAAGGTCCATATAAAACTTCAAAATCTTTAGCATTAAATGTCATAAGACAGTATTGAAATTTTTCAAATCTAGACTTAAGAACTATATTAATTGGTATCATCCTATTTGACTCAACCCACCATTCTTCGCCTAATTCTAAAAAGTCTTCTTTTTCTGTTGTATCATTTAATTTAGAATAAACGTAAACTGAACACACGGTGTTACATTGATTTTGTATGATTCCGACATATTCCCCCCCGCCGTGTTTACATAAACTTAAAAATGGGAATCTATCTAGTAATTCTTTATGTTCATCTGTAACTTCCATTTTACCTCTTCAACGTATTTATGATAAATAATTACAGCAGGTGTAGCAATGGCACAATCATTGACATTATATGATTACATCCATACTCAACATTTACTGTTGATTAGCGGACCCTCAAAAACGAGAAATGCGCCAATGAACAACAGAATATTAAAAGTTTACAAGGGTGTGGACAATACAATTAACTTTGATGTTAAAAACGAGGACCGAAAACCCGTTAAATTAACTAGTCAAATTATACAAGCTAATTTAGTTAATCATCAAAACAAACAACTTATATTTTCTAGAACTTGTAAAGTAGAAGATGATCATGCAGGTAAAGTTCAACTTACTATTTTAGATTCTGATGTAGCCGGCATCGATGAAGGATTATACGATATAGCATTCACTTATACTAACAACGAAGGGTCTACCAAACCATTATTCACAGATCATAATGACAAACAAACAGCAACAATTCAAATATTAGATGGTTCGTTGCCTAAACTGTCATCTACAGTTATTGTCAATTCGTTTGCTATTGATCCACAAAATAATGGCAAAACTAATGAAGATCAAATGTATAGTAGCGGTTATGCTGGGGATGCACAGAGTAACGATAGTAATGGATTGCATACCTTTGCGGCATATACTACAGCATTTACTGGTAAATTATATGTCGACGGAACATTAGATGCGTATGCTGATTCAAGTGCAGGATGGTTTCCAATACGAATAGGTTCTGTTACTGACTATGTTACATTTTCTGCTCATACCGGAATAACTCCGTTTAACTTTTCTTCTAACATAATGTGGGTACGATTTTCATTTCTTGCTGATTCTGGAACATCTGGGGTTGACAAAATTCTCTATAGAACGTAAAATAAGTATATGAATATTGTACAAGATTTAGTATTATCTTACTTGCCTCTTGGCTCTAAAAGGAGTCCATCTGGTTGGACAACTTTAAATTGTCCTATGTGTACTCAATTTGGTCAGCCTAGGCCCGATACACGGAAACGTGGCGGGTTTATGTTTGCTGATGAATCTATAGTGTATCATTGTTTTAACTGTGGATTTAAAGTAGGATGGAAACCTCCCCAAAGATTTACTGATAGGTTTAAAAAATTACTTAAAGGATTAGGAGTACCACGAGAAAAAATACAGAGAGTAACATTAGAAGTTTTACGGATGGCAGATGAAACCGATACTACAACATTTTCAAAAAAGAAAGAACAAAGTATTACTCCAGATTGGCCTGAAATAACATTACCTCCTAATTCCAAACCTATTTTTAAATGTGAACCAACACAAGAATTTATTAATGCTGTAGAATATGTTGCTAATAGGGGGTTGTTAGATTTAACAGAATGGTATTATAGTCCATCTGATTTTGGGCAGATGAAAAATAGAATAATATTACCTTACAAATATAAAAATAAAATTGTAGGATATACCGCTCGTTGGATAGGTGAAAAACAATATAAATATCCTAAGTACTACCAACAACAAAGCAAAGATTTTGTTTTCAATTTAGATGCACAGACAAAAGAAAGAAAATATGTTATAGTTGTAGAAGGGCCGTTTGATGCAGTTGCTATTGATGGTGTTGCTATAGGTGGTAATAAAATTAATTATAGACAGGCAACTATAATTAATCAATTGAATAAGGAAGTTATTTTTGTACCAGACCAAGACAAACCAGGAATGGAGATGGTTAGACAAGTTGTTGATTTAGGTTGGTCTGTTAGTTTCCCTCCATGGGATGAAGCAAAAGATTGTGCTGAAGCAGTTTTAGCATACGGTAGATTATTTACATTAACAAGTATTTTAGAATTTATTGAATATAACACAACAAAGATTCAAGTTAAGGCAAAACAATGGAAGTAACTGAAAAAGAATATACTGAAGATATGCAAAAACTTTACATTGAGTTTTTGTTGTCTGATCCAGAATTGTATGCAAGGTGTCAGGCGATTATAGATGCAGAATATTTTGATCGAAAATTAAGAAAAAGTGTTAAGTTTATACAGGAACATGTAAACGGATATTCAGTTGTACCAACTCCCGAACAACTTAAAGCACAAACCGGTGTAGAATTTACACTTGTTAAAGATATAGATGCACGACATGACGAATGGTTTTTAGATGACTTTGAACAATTTTGTAAACACAAAGCACTTGCAAATGCAATTCTTAATTCTACAGATTTATTAGAAGAAAATCAATTTGGTGCAGTTGAAAAAATGATCAAGGATGCAGTACAAGTTAGTTTAGCAAAAAATTTAGGTACAGATTATTATACCGAACCTGCAGAAAGATTACGTAATTTAAAAACATTAAACGGGGGCACAAGCACTGGTTGGCAAACCATGGATTCAAAACTGTTTGGGGGGTTTAATAAAGGCGAACTTAATATATTTGCAGGAGGTAGTGGAGCAGGCAAGAGTATATTCCTGCAAAATCTTGCATTAAACTGGTCACTAATGAGATTAAATGTTATATATGTAAGTTTAGAACTAAGTGAAAACTTAACTGCAATGCGTATGGATGCAATGAACACTGGATATTCAACAAAAGATTTATATAAAAATTTAGATGATGTTGATTTACGTATTAAAATGCAAAAGAAAAAAGCAGGATCAATACAAATAGTACAATTAACTAGTGGTTGTACAATAAATGATATACGGGCATACTTAAAAGAATATACAGTACAAACAGGCATACGACCTGATTGTATATTAATTGATTATTTAGATTTAATGATGCCAGCACAAAAGAAAGTACCACCGAGTGATCTGTTTATTAAAGATAAATTTGTTAGTGAAGAACTTAGGAATTTAGCAGTAGAATTAGATATATTATTTGCAACAGCATCACAATTAAACAGAGGTGCAGTAGATGAAATTGAATTCGATCATAGTCATATTGCAGGCGGACTTAGTAAAATACAAACAGCAGATAATGTTATTGGTATATTCAGTTCACGAGCAATGCGAGAACGTGGACGAATACAAATACAGTTTATGAAAACTAGGTCCAGTAGTGGTGTCGGACAAAAAGTTGATTTAGAGTTCGATATTAATACATTGCGGTTGCGAGATTTATCAGAAGAAGATCAGGAAGAACAAACGTCTGGTTCAATATTTGAAAGTATTAAAAAGAAATCAACTATGAATAAAATACACGAAAATCAAATAGTTGAAGAATCCGTAGATCATGCTGACAAATTAAAATCATTATTGAAAACTATAAATTAAAATTTTTAATAATGAATCTCTCCCCTCGTTAGTGAGAGGTCTGTTTTGCCATATACTTGTTACTGCTTGTGAGGCATTACTTTTAATTTCTTCACCTATATTTGCATTATCGGGATGTAAGGCTAAAGCAGGAATAGCCTCAATAGCCATAGTAATCGGAGTTATGTCTTCAACTGGGGCTAAGGCTTGATGAAATTGTTCCAGTTCATCGTCAGTATAGCCCCCTAATCTATAAGGACTGGGGTTTCTTTCTAATAGATACGCTCGCATATTAGTATTTATAGCTAAATATACAAAAGAGGTTAAGGCTTTGGAAAAACAAACTAGAAGTATCTTAGAAGAAATAAATTCAATTGTTCCTAAAAAAGATAAAAATATGATCGTTGAATCTAGAGCTGATCATGTTATTACAAGTGTTATTAATTTAGTTCATCTTATTAAAGAATCCTACTCTGAAGAAGATGCACAAGATTTAACAAAAAGATTGTTTAACTCCATTAAGACTGAGGATCCTCGAAAGTTTAACCGCGGTATGAATAGAGTTAAAAATGAAAATAAAAGATATACTTAATAATTTTAAACCTTTCAAACGTAGAAAATACAAAGGCCCTGGACGACTAAGTCGTCGTGTTGGTAAAGAATTTCATCGAAAAAAATCCCCAATAAAAGCAATTTGTGAAACAGTAAGTGTAATTTATGAAGGCGGCAATGTCTTTGGTGGTAATACTGAACGAATTGACCGCGAAAACATACAACCTACTTTACAAAGATATTTTTTAGAATTAAAACAAGTATTTCCAAACGCCAATATCAATCCTAAAGATTTTATACCTGTTGGCTCTGTTGGAAAAACACCAACAAGTGGCGACATTGATCTAGCAATAGATGCAACTGTAATGTTTCCGAAAGGTATTGAAGATTCATACCAAGATTGGAATATAACTCCTCCGCAATTTACAGAACGATTTGATTTACTTAAAAAACGAGCAAGAGCTTCTTCAGACGAACAAGTTGCTGTAAAAGCAATATTACAATTAATTAGTGAATATGTAAATGAACATGCACCTAATATACACATGAACCCAAAAAAGGTTCAACCAGGCCAGGCATTTGGAATGTTCCCTCAATTTGATACACAAGGCAATAATCTAAATATAGGAATACAAATTGATTGGATGGTAGGACATTTACCTTGGCTTGAATTTTCATATGGGTCAGTAACACCTCCTACTGAAGGACAATCGCAAAATGTAAAAGGATTGCATAGAACACAATTAATGTTAGCAATGTTTAATGCTCAAGGGTATTCTTTTAGACATGTGTATGGTGTAATGAATATGGAAACAAAAGAAATAGAAGCAGACACACCCGACGAAGCCCTTAACTTACTTAACAGTCTTTATGATATGAATATAAGTGTCGAAGAATTAAGTAGTTATCATGAATTACATAATGCTATTAAAGATCATCCAATGTACGAAGAAGTATTGGATATATATTTAAAAATATTAGATTCATCAAGAGCAGATATTCCTGAAGATATGCAAGAATATTGGGTTAACAATCAAAAAAAATTAGGGCTAACAGGTAAATTTTTACCCAATGACAGTAACTTAGCACAATATAGGATTACATAATGAAAATAATTGAGATACTCACAGAATATGACACTTATATGAGTGATGACGCATATAAAAATATGCAAGACAACGAAAAAACAGATCCAGAAAATAAAAAGAAAAGACCTGACTGGTTATTGAATGCCTACAAACAAGCAAAAGCAAGACGAGCAAAGAAAAAAGCAGGCGGATAAATGAAAATAAATGAAATAATAACTGAAGGATCAGGCATATATTATGACAATATGGGCAGACCATATTTTAACAGAATAGAGGATTATGAAAGAGCCCTTAAATCTGGTACTGGATTTATAAGAAAAGCGGCCCAAGATGTAATGGCAAGAGGTGGCCAAGAAGGTTGGCCAAAACAGGATCAGCAAGTAGCACAAATCACAATGCCCACCAATTCACAACAGCAAAAAACAATACTTGATCCTAACCGAGCTGGATTGAATATTGCAGATATATCAAAACCTTCACAACTTCCAGTAGCTGGCCCCAAAATTCAAGTACCCGCAATTCCATTTAAAAGTAGTATTAAACCAGTAAAATATTCACCAGCAATTAGGAGCCGAAGGCAATGAGCGGAGTAGCAGGCGGAGATAGAATTGAAGCCCCACATGTTCGGCCAACCACAGATAATTATGTTAGTAATGTCTTGAGTAAATTTCCAGGATTTACTAGTGCCGACATTAGTGGTAGTTTTAATTATGGCAACAGAGAAGACTTCGGTGATATTGATTTAATTGTTCATATCAAAGGCGATGACAAAAAAAATGTTAAACAACAATTAGCAGATTACTTTGCATCACTTCCTGATTCAACTATAGTTCCTTTTAAAAGTTCTAAGTATAAAGGCCGCAAATACTATAACGCAGGCGAACTAGTTAGTGTATTATTCCCCCAATCTAGTTATTCAGATAAAACAGTACAAATAGATAATATTGTTGCAATAACCCCAGAAGAATCAATTTACAAACGACGTTTTTTAGATTATCCTGCAGAAAAGCAAGGGTTAATGATTGGCTTAATTAAAACAATTATGTTAGAAGAACAACCCGAAGCAGTATTTAATAGAATGGGTATCAATGCTCCACCATTAGAAGAAAATCAAGAGTACGAATTTAATTTAAGTGGAGTTAGACTTGAGTTACGAATTGTTACATTAGGCGAAAATTATAAAGAATTAAATAGAAAATCTGTATGGCAATCAATGAGTTGGAATGATGTTGTGAGGTTGTTGCAAAAATATGATTTAAATGCTGAATTTGAAGATTTAGTTAGAGATGTAAAATTATCATTAGCAAATCCTAGAAGTAAACATAGAATAAAAGGAATGTTTAATAGTTTAGTAACAATTAAATCTGGCGAAGTAGGAACAGCAAAAGCAGAACGTAAAGCAACAACTGCTAAATTAATTGATAAAACATTTTCAGAGGGTTTAACTTTTATTAATAATATTACTGAAAGTAGATTGTTTCATCAAAGATTTACAATTGAAAGATATGATGGCAGAGAAGTAGCAGACTTAGCATTTATGCAAGCATTGGCATTATATGTTTTACTTTATGAAGATAAAAACTATGCAATACAATATGCAACAAAAACAATGGCATTTGTTAATTTTAATAAATTTAGAATATCAGAAACAGATATGTATTTGACATATTATTTAATAATGAGCGACGAAGAAAAAGCAAAAGACTTAATAAATGATACAAATAATATGTTAAGTAGAGTTAATATAGATTACCCATTACTTAAAAAATTCTTTTAT
>Ga0208668_1000023_pt1 | contig 34729 bp, 33 predicted proteins | sample 18_taG_FD_184093 | JGI IMG/M metagenome (GOLD analysis project Ga0208668, IMG submission 184093) | Marine viral communities from the Subarctic Pacific Ocean - 18_ETSP_OMZAT15316 metaG (SPAdes) (version 2) | ecosystem: Environmental > Aquatic > Marine > Oceanic | place: Pacific Ocean | collected...
TAGTGACTGACGCTCAATCTGCTTAGCAACGGGCGAACTTGAGTGCCAAAATTAGGGGAAACTGAATAGGTTGATAAACTGTGAATTTGGTTGGCGGCTAGGTATTGCCAGAATAAGAAACATGGTGTGTGGATTATTTGCTATGGCTCTAGCTTCCCCTATATATTGATAAACGATAAATTAAAAGGAGAAGTAAATGACTCCAGAACATGAAAAGATTTGGAAAGATGCATGTGAAGAAGCTGAAATATCAATTGGATACCTTCCTGCTGAATTATTATTACTTCCAACGCTAATAAAAATGGTAGAAGAAGGAAAAATAGACATAGCAGATGATGGTGAAAATACAATTATAGCTAGTAAAGGAATTTTAAATAAAAAGGAGAATAAATAATATGCAACCACAAAGAATAATGAATAAACCTAAAAGGTTAACTCAAAAGATATTAATACTGAATGCATTAAAAGATGGTTCAGTACTTAGTCAACTAGACGTATATCAAGAACCTTACAGATGTACAAGATTGGCTGCTGTTGTCAATGTTTTAAGGAATGAAGGATATAACATAATTACTAAGACCATGAAGACTAAAGGTAGTGGTAAATCATATGCTCAATATAGACTAATTCCTTAACGATAGGCAATTTACCCATTGCTTTAAAGTATTGATATTGTTAAATTTAACACCCTCGGAAGGAAGAAATATGATAGATATAGAATCTGTTTATCATGAATATTTACAAGATAAACAATACATAACTTCACAGAAGTATAAAAAGTATAAAGGATGGTTTAGTGCCTCATCTGCTGGCTCATGTTATAGAAAACAATTACACAAAGCTAGAGGTGATAACGAAATTGAATTAAAGCCTAGAAATATGAGATTATTAAGGCTTGGAACCATTGTACATAATGATATTGAAAGTGCTGTTAATGACTGGTATGAAAAAAATGAACCTGTTGACTTAAAAGTTTTAACTGAATATAGAATAAAAATTAAAGAATTAAACGTATTGGGACATTTGGATTTGTGTACATATAATGAACATGATGGAGTGACAAGTAATATAGAAGTTTGGGATTATAAAACTTGTGGTACGTATGCATGGAGATTGAAATATGGTAAAGGTGCAACTAATAAAATTAATTCAAGATATGCTATGCAGGTGGCTACGTATGGTATGGGTATAATTAAAGAATTAGAAGCTGATGATGTTACTTTAGGACTGTTATGGTATAATAAAGATACAAGTACTGTCCGTAAAGAATACATACCTGACACATGGATAAATGATGCTCTTAGATACTGGACTGAATTAAATGAAATAACTGAAGACATTAACGAGCCTGAAGAAATGCAAGTGGGTGATGTTGGTGTACCATTTGAAAACTGGGAATGTAGATATTGTGCCTATCAAGGTGTTTATTGTCCCGGATTAACTGCTGATAAAAGATAAGGAGAAATCTAATGGGATTCGATTTATATGGACTAAATCCTACAGAAAATACAGAAGGACCACCAATATTATCTAAATTTAAAGATAATGATGGATGGAATAACTGGGAAGAGATGACAAAAAAAGATAAAGATGCATATTTTAAAGCTGATTCAACTCACCAAGAAGAAAATCCTGGAATATATTTCAGAGCCAATGTATGGTGGTGGAGACCTATATGGATATTTGTTTGTTATTCTTGTGATTTCCTAAGTGCTAAAGATTGCGATAAAGGTGGACATAATGGTGGAGAGACTATAAGTAAGACTAAATCATTAAGAATTGCTTCTAGGCTACGCAAATTAGATAGAACAGGTGTTATAGATGCTTGGGTTAATGAATATATGAAGGAATATGAGAAAGCTAAGAAACATAATAAAACTGTACAAAAACAGCTTGATAAACTTCAAAATGAAGTAAAGGATAAATTTGGTAATGATATAGTTCCATCTGAATATCCTGAACCTTATAAAACTCAATGGGATACCATCTATCATGAAGGAATGAATTGGAATGCTAGTTATCCAACTAGTAAAGATATAATCATGCGATTTGCAAGTTTTTGTGAACAATCAGGAGGATTTGAAATATGTTAGAAGACAATATACCAATTCATGATATAAAAAGTGACATATCTAAACTAATTGATAAGGTTGAAGACCTTGAACAAAAGATTATTAATCTTAATGCTAAGGTAAATAACCGTTGTAAACCAAAGAAAACAGTAAAGAGAGTTAAAGTTAAAACCAAAGGAGATAAATAATGTGGATAGCTGAATGTAAAATAGATAATAGAGGAAGAATAACTCTTCCTTCTACATTTATGAGAGCTAATGAATTAGATAACCATACTAAAGTGTTTATACAGACTATTATGAATAATAGTAATACTGTTAAACTAGTTTTTATGACAAATAAGGAGGAAATTAATGGACAATCAAGAGATATTTCAAACTCTCAATGAAAAGAATGTAAATGATTTCACACAGAAGAAAGGTGCTTTTACCTATCTTAGTTGGGCTTGGGCTGTTCGTGAATTACTTGAAGTTGCTCCTGATGCAACATGGGAAGTACATAAATGGGGTGGAGACGATGATGTAAATTCCAGACCATATATGGAAACTGAAGCAGGATATTTTGTTCAAGTAACTGTTACGGTAAATGAAGTTAATAGAACTCAAATACATCCTGTTCTTAATCATAAAAATCAAACGATTGAAAAACCAAATGCTTTTGAAATAAATACATCGATTCAAAGATGTCTTGCTAAAGCTATTGCTCTTCACGGTTTAGGTTTATATATCTATGCAGGTGAAGATTTACCTATTGATGACCCAGTATCACCAGAAGAACAAGCTGAATTAGTTTTAATTGCTGCCAAAGTATCTCCAGAAATGGAGGCACAAGTTAGTGCTGGTTTAGATAGTGGCAACATTAATAGAAGTAATTATGGTGGTTCATTAGCCAAACTTGAAAGATTGGCAAAGGAGAAAACTAATGAAAAATCTAAATAATGATGCATATCATGATACAATATTAGCTGAAGGACAAGAATACATAATTGGAATAAATGATGGAAGCAGTTTTAATGGTGCAATATATGTTGGTACTAAACTGTATCATGGTAAACCAATAATGGTATTTGAAACCAAAGATAATAGACAACTAACCGTAAACCCTAGTTATCATTCATTCACTCTTGAAAAGACCATGAGTAATTATAACAAAATTACTTATGCTCAATCAATAGATGATGTAGAAAGAGCTGAATTGTATGATAACCAAATTCATGAGGAGAGATAATGGGAAAAATAACACTAACCGAAGCTGAGGGTCTTGTGAAAAAAGGCGTTCTATCTAAAACTGCATTTTCCAAGATGCAAAAAGATGGTCTAGTAGGTACTCGTAAACGTGGAGAAAAACGATTTATTCAGACAGCTGAAAATACTTGGGTATCACCCCAATTCTATTTTCAAGGTCTTGATAAAAAGACAGAAAGTGATGAAATGAAGACGCTTAGACAAGAAGTTAATGATGTAATAAAGAAGCACACTGTAACAAAACAAAAATAGGAGAACTAATGAAAACGATTGAAGCAACGTTTGATGAAAAAAGAGATGGCTTTCAACCAATAGCTGAAGGTACATATCCTGCTCATTGTAGTAGCTTTGATGTAAATGAATGGAAAGATAGTAAAATATTTAACCTTGAGTTTACTATAGCTGATGAAGCAGAAAATCTAACTGTTTCTAAACTGAGAAGTGATGGAAATAATGGATTTGTACAAGAAGTTAATGACGAAGGGAAATCTGTAACTATATCTGCCAAGTATATGGTAGGTAAGAAGTTTAAGAATAATGGTGTATGGTTAACGCCTAAACCTGCTCCCGGTGAAAGTTGGAAAAACCGTCGTTACAAAGAGTTCTTTGAAGCATTAGGAGTTTCATTTCCATCTGATGATGGTAGGGTTGCTCTTGCTGAAGTAGAAGAACATGATGTTGTTGGTCTTCCATGTTTGGTAGATGTAAAACAACAGAACTTCAAAAACAAAGACGGTGAAACTCGTACTGCTATGAAAGTTAATTCTGTCTTTCCGTGGTCAGATGGAAAAAGACTATCAGCTGATGAGTTATCAAGTGACGTACCATTCTAATAAGGTTATTTGACCTGTTCATGTTAGTATGGTAGAGAGAAGCAGGAAGGTTAAGCTTATGAAAAATGAGGTTGCTTTCCTGCTTTCTCCTGTTTTAAATTCTGGACATGGGGAGGAACTGCAATCTTCATATGCATCCCTTCCACACAAACCTCAAGTTGGTTTCTCCCCATTTTTAATTAAGGAGCATATATGGAAGAAATAATAATAACTATAAAATATACAAACGCTGAAGTTGGTTTATTAATAAACAGTTTAGTAATGACTTGTACAACACAAATACCAACCGAAGATAGTGGACATTGGAAAAAACCATATGAACAATTACTTAAAGATTTGAAAAATATTAAGAATAAAACCTTAGATTTTAAAGAGAAAGGAGAAGATAATGAAAGAATCTACCAAGCTGAAAAGAAAACTAAAACAGAACCAGGACCTTGCGACTAAAGCACTTAAAGATAAACCAGAGTGGAAAGCTGCAAAAGGATATAAGTACCTTGAAGATTGTAAGCCGGGTACTCAAATTACAACAAGCACATCTGAAGCAATACTTATAAATATTGGTACTGGCAGTTGTACAGTTATTGTAACTGAGTGGTTTGGACATCCGGAAAATACAACAGCTCATATTGGAAAAAGACAATGGGCTTTAAAAACAGAAGTAAAGGAGGTATCATGAGTAAAATGCCATATATAGCATATTTAGCTGAAAATGGTATGCTGAAGGAGTTAACTGAAGAAGTGGGTAGTACTCAGGTAGCTCAAGGATTTATTAATGCTGTTGAGGAAATCAGAGAAAATGCAAATAATCCAGCATATAAAAATCTAAACAAAATACAAGACAAAGCAGTAAATATTGGTAAAAAAAATAGGAAATTATGAAATGTCCATGTTGCGGGTACAACCAAAGCCTTGATTATAATCCTTCTCCAAGTATACAGAAGTTGTTACAAGAAAGGTCTAAAGCAACAAGAAAACTGATTAGAAAAGCAGGGAAACTAATAAAAAAGAATGTACCAAGTGACAATAATCTTCTCATATATTTCAGATTTCTTCAAGGCGTATCTCATATTGAAGATAAACTTGTGAGAAAAGGAGTAGAGAGTTTTATTGTAAATCAAAGATTCGATAGTATGCATGGATTTGCTTACTTAGGTGGTATTATACGAAGAATGGATACAAATGCTGTAAGACAACTAGAGAATGAGATAAAAAAGTATGGTAAAACACCTTCCATAAAGGAAGTTAGAAAAAAGGAGTATGAAAATGGCTGAAGCAACATTAAATGACGCATTATTCCCAGTTAAGGAATATCCTGCTAATTTTGTTTATAACAGTGAAACTGATAAAATTGATGTAAAAGAAAACACAGGATATAAGTTCATAGTAAGAGAGGACACAGAAGAAGTATTGAGTTGTATGACTAATGAATATAGACTCATAGATAATAAAACAATATATAATACAGCTAAACCAATTATGAAAGACGTTGGTGCTAAGTTAACTGAAGTTCAAACATTTTCTGGTGGAGCAAAAACATCATGGAAATGGATTCTTCCAGATGTACAAGTGGATTTAGGAGATGGTGATTTAATAAATCCAGAAGTCACATTAAGAAACAGCTATAATGGTCAATGGGGATTACATATCCTTGGTGGGGCATTTAGAATGGTTTGTTCAAATGGAATGGTGATAGGTGTAGTAATATCAAGAAAGAATTATAAACATAGTATATATAATATATCTCTTGATGATATTGCTCCTAGTATTAATGATACAATAACAGCTACAGCTGGTATCTTTAATAAAGAACTTCCTGTATTGAAGAATACACCTGTTAAAGAAGAGCATATTGTTGAATTAATACAAATGATTCCAGGCAATCAAATGGAACAGTTTACACAATATTTGATGGCTCATAAGCCTAAAAACTATTGGAATTTGTTAAACTCTGCCACATGGATTGCTACTCATAGTATGTCTAGGAGAAATGAAGCTACTCATAAACTTGAACAGCAAATCTATCCTAAGATAACAAGATGGGCTGGAGTTAAATCTGTAGCTAAAGCTTAAAATGGATTTCAGATGGTTAGAATGTCCTGTTGTCATTCCATATATGGGAGGAAAATTCGAACTCTCTAGAAAACTAGTACCAATGATACCAAAGCATGAAAGATACATAGAAGTCTTTGCGGGAGGGGCTTCTATGTTCTTTCGTAAAGCTAAAGTTGATTTTTCAGTACTAAATGACAAAGACAATGACATAGTTAATCTTTATTTATCCATAGCTAATTGTTATGATGAATTTGTTGATTATGCTCAATGGTTAATTAAATCTCGTGAAATATTTGATAAATACAGAGATGAATTAAAATCTAATAAAGATATAGATATACCTGACCCTAAAAGAGCAGCTTGTTATTATTATGTAATTAAATGTGCTTTTAATAACAGTTGTCACAACCCTATATCAAAAGAAGCAGATTGGAATGTAAATATGCTAAAAAATTTGAAACATTCTAGAAAAGAATTAGACAATGTAATGATTGAAAATCTTGATTTCAGAGAACTAACTAAAAGGTATCCCCCAAGCCCAAGAGATTTCTGGTATCTAGACCCTCCTTATGTTATAGCAGGAGAAAGAAAAGATTACTATTTCCATTCATTTAATACAGATGACCATGCTGATTTTGTCATAATGTGTAATGAAATTAATGAGCTAGGCGGTAGATTCATGGTGTCCTATGATGATAGGAAGGAAGTTACCGATGCATTTGAAAATTATAATATTATAAAAATACCGATAAGATATTCTGGTCAACTTTTTAATAAAGATTATAAAAATGAACTAGTAATAACAAACTATGAACCAACCAGTCAAGCATCTTTATTTTGATGCAGTAAAGGAGAAATATATGGCTAAACTAACAGTACAGCCTAATGCAGTTGATGCAGAAGAAGCCATTTTAGGTTCTATATTATTAGATAATACTAGATTCCCAACAGTGGAAGCTTGGATTAGAAATGATGAAGCCTTTTATTCTTCAGCAAATAAAAAGATATGGAAATGCATGAAGAAACTGTACAAAGCAAATGAACCAATAGATATTATTATACTATCAGCAAAACTAAAAGATGAATTTGATAATCAACTTAATGCATATTATCTAAGTGGACTACCAGAGCTTGTTGCTACACCTTCAAATGTAGAACACTGGTGTAAAATAGTTTGGCATAGATATTTACAAAGAGAAGCTGTTAAATCAGCACATAAATTATATGATACATCATTAGACGACACAGGAGATATCAGTGAAATATTATATGAACACGAAAGAACCATAGAAGAACTGAAATCAATAACACCTGCACAAAAAGTTGATACATCTGATATAATAGATGAAACTATATTAGCACTTAAAAGCGAAACAAATATAATAAATTTTGGAATAGAACAATTAGATGAATCAGCTGGTGGAATGACGAGAAAGGAAGTTACTGTTGTTGGCGGTAGACCGGGACACGGTAAAACTACTCTTGTACTTAATATTGCTCGTAGATTAATTGAACAAGGATATAAGGTATGTCTGTTTAATAGAGAAATGAGTAATATAGAAATGTTCAAGAAAATAATCGTTATGGAAAACGATGAACTTTCTTATTCTAGGATTAGAAAATCTAAAGACCTTAACGGTGAATTTGCCATGATTGAATTAAATCTTGATAAGTTAAAAGAAAAGTACAAAAATCTCATTATGTATGATGATATTCGTACTCTTGCTGACGCCATGAAGGAACTTGGAAGAGAAAGACCCGATGTAGTTATAGATGATTACATCCAGTTGATTCAACTAGATAAAGCAAAATCAGATAGAAGATTTGAATTGGAAGAAATTATGTTGGACTATAAGTGGCTTTGTAAAAAGCTTAATTGTTCGGCTATATTAGTAAGTCAATTAAATCGTGAAATCGAAAAACGCTTAGATGGGAAGCCTAAATTGAGTGACTTTGCCGAGAGCGGAGTCATCGAGCAAACGGCTGAATCTGCTTTCTTCATTTATTATGCGTATGCAATCAATGATGAAGATGAAGACCCTTATGAAACTGAACTTATTTGCCAGAAATCTAGATTTGGACAATTAGGTTCATATGTAATGGGATTCAATGGAGATAAATGTCGTATGTATTTTAGTAGAGCTGAGGCAGTTAAGGTAGCTGCGAAGCATCTAAAGGCTGCTACATCTTAAATGAATGGATACCTCGACGCAGTGTGTTAGTAAAATAGCAAGCTGCTCGGGGTGTCTGTTATATATAAGAAATAATTGCCACTGGTTCAAACCTTCTAAGCTTGTTCCACAAGAAGTTGTGAAGAGAGGATGCAAATTCAGAAAACCAAGAATCAAAGAAGTATATACGACTAAAATAGTTGCATATATAATTGATAAATTTAATGGGGAATTTATATGAAAGGAAGGAAAATGAGAACATTTCAAATTGAAATATGGAAAATATTAAAAGTTTTAGATGGAAAAGGTCTTATTATTACAGATGAAGACCTGATAAATAAAAGATTAGATTTCTTTAATAAATCTCAAGATAATGGAGCTAAATTATCTTTAAGAACAGAGAGGAGTAAAAAATGAGTTGTATGAATAAAAAAATAATATCTATAGACCCGGGATGGAGTGGTGCAATGGCAGTATTCGAAAACGGATATCTAAAGAGAACACATAAATGCCAACCCACCTCGCGAGAAACCTATGAACTAGTATGGAAAGATTTACATGAAGCAAATATTGCAATATTAGAATGGGTTCATAGTATGCCCGGTCAAGGAGTAGTAAGTACATTCAAATTTGGATATAATTATGGAATGTGGCAAGGATTTCTTGCAGCTGTATTAAAAGAGACATACTTAGTATCGCCTCAGACGTGGCAGAAGGGATGGACTAATGTACCTAAAGTTAAAAAGGACAGGAAGAAGTATTTCAAACAGAGAGCCAATGAATTGTCAGAGATTGCATTAAGTCCTGAACATAATGACATGGCTCAATGGTATGAAAAAGTTAAAATAACCAACTATAATGCTGATGCAATTTGTATTGGTCAATGGTATATTAATACGAAATATCCTGTTGTAAAGGAGGCTAAATGAAAGACAGAAAGGAGGCTAAATGAAAGACAGAAAATTATCTAACTTTTTAAAAATGACATTTGAAGAAAGAAGAGAATATTTAGATTTAATAGTAGGTTTAAAAACATTAGAAGACCATTGTAAAAAATCAAAAGAAAGAATTGCAAAAATGGAATTACCAAGTTATAATGATATTTCTAAACACAATCAAATTTATGGACAAGAAAATAGTAAGTATTTAAATTAGCTCTATCTGGGCTATTAACAAGGGAAGAATGGTGTTACTGTAGCGATTGTAAAGATTCTAAGATTGCTTTATTATTAGACTTTTGAGTCGAAGCAACAGTAGCACCTTCTCTTCTTCTAAACATTGTTTTTAGTTGATGCTTAGTTGGTGGTTTATATTTATCATATAAAGGTTTTAAAGGAGACCATTTACTTCCTTGTACTATTGCCTGTTTTTGTTGATTTGCTTTTGTATTGTAAAGAGCAAGTTCATCTGTAATTATATTGCCAAAATTCCCACCACTAACAGTACTTGGCAAATGCTTATATAAAAATCTACCAGCACCAGTTTGTAATGTCTTTACGACAGCTTCTACTTTAGCATCCTTAGTTTGAGTGGCAAAGTTCTCATACCCGAATATATAAGTTCTCCAATCATTTTCAGACATTTCAAACATACCAGCTACTTGCCCCATTCTTACTGCGTCACTAATAGTTGGACCAGCTAGACTGCTTAAACCTCTTCCAAACATAGCTCTTTGTCTATCTTCAGCATCACCTGTGCCAAATCTATGCCAATTTTGTAATTTTTCAAGTGTATCGTTCTGAATTAACGTAGTCAAGTCCGTATTCAATAATGGTGAGAAAATACCTCCTACGGCTAAATATAGCATTCCTAGCCTATACATACGCTGAGCCCCTTCTCCTTGCCACATTCCAGACATAACTTCGTTCTTTCCAGCCTTAACTATCTTTCTTTGATAATTAAAAAAGTTCCATGAATAAGTCTGAAACTGTGTTAAGACAGAACCAGTTGGAGTTGTCATTATTTTAGGCTTACCACTAGCATCATAATCATAATGAAGTTCTGTTACGACCTCATTCCCTGCCCTTTCAGCCCTCTTCCTCCTAAACATCTCAAATTCCAAATCATATTTCGATGCCTTTTCCCCAAATAAAGGTGCTTCTTCTAATTTTAAATCCTTTATAATCTCTTCGCCCTTATAATCCTTTAAGTATTTCTTTGGATTTCTTCGTACATTTCCTTCAAATATTCTCCTGAGATATGCCATGTCAGCAGCATCAGCTTTCCACTTTTGTGTATATCCTATTTTAAATGTAGAACGTCTATTAATTTTATTTTCAACCCATGTCATAGGTTTATTAAGCTTTTTAGCAACAGTTTCTAATTTTTGAAAGAATATTTCTCCTGCTCCTGGATTAATATCTTCATAATATAAACCAGTTGCTTCATCCTTAATTCTTTTTGGTGCATAGTCTTGATATATTTCAGTTATCTCTGGAAACAATATACCATTGTCAGCTAAGCCATCATTTACCCGTTGTAACATTCTATCGTTACTCATAGCTCTGTTGGTCTCTCTCATTCCTTTTACACCAAAATACACAACATTTTGTAAGAACTGTGTAGCGTTTCTAGCTGGAGACCTTAAGTTTGGAAATCCTAATTTACTTATTGCCTGCCAAGCGGTTAGTCCCCTAGCAATCTTACTTGTATTTCTATCAGCATTCTGACCGGAAACATTAGCATAAGTATCTCCCATATATTCAACCATTCCGTCAATAGCCTTAGATAGGTCTTCATCAGTTGTTTTTTCTTTCATCTTGTGAAACTCTGTTAATGCTTCTAAATATGCATTTGTATTTTTAGAAACAAAATTAAATCTACTTACAGATTTAGTATAAGCATCTATTATACCTAAAACATCATACGAAACCTCTCTTTCACCTTGTCCTTTCCTTCTCATTAAAGACTGATTAATATTAAAATCTCTGTCTAATACTGTCTCTATTAAGTTATCCAACAGCGTACCAGCCTCAGTCATTGATTCTTTATCTGCCTTCTGCATCAATTCATTTGCTTTTCCAAGCGTAGGTACAATGTCTAGATTTTTAATAGGAAATGTTTCACCTTCAACACCAATCTTATCAACATATTCCTTAATTCTTAATAATTTAGTCTCTATTTCGCTAAAATTCTTAAAACCAGAGAAAGAACCCTTTGCTTTTCTAAAGCCAAACAAATAATTATTTACACCAGTCTTTAACAAATTATTTAGCTTAGGTAACATTTGTTTACGCCAAATTGTTGCAGCTTCTACAACATTACCAGAATAAGAATCTTGTTTAGTGTTCCAAATTTTATCATTTGTAACTAAATCATAAAAATCTTTAAATACTTTACCCTCACCTTGCTTTATAAATGGTTCAATCTCTCTCATTGCATAGGATTGTGCTTCAGCATGATTACCGTCATTAATTAACTTTCTATATTCACTTTCTCTCTTGATAAGCTCTTTTTCAGCTCTCACCTTTGAACCTATACCAAGAAAGTCACGCAAAGCCCCACCTCCTGCTTCTCTACCTAGAAATCCATTTATATCTCGCAACATAGCAGTAAAGCCTTGATTATTACCCTTAAAAAAAGCATTTGCATTCTCAACAGCACTATACCATTTTTCAGATGCTGGATATTTACCTGCTATCTCCTTAGGGAGATAAAATAACTTTTGAGCCTTAGAGTAATCACCTTTATTTAAATGGCTTAAGTAATCACTAACATTCCTCTTTAATAATTTAAGCTGCTCAACAGATGGCGTTTTATCTCCATGATAGAACTCACCGGTTGATGCTTTATATAACTTATCAAATTGATTAGCATCGATACCAAACTGCTTAACAGCACGACTTCTGTCGAACTCAAGAGTAATATCTTTTAATCTCTCATGCCTATCTTGTTCTGATTCTGAATTTGGAAGACAAATTTTCATTGTTTACAACTATTCTTTCTTCTTTCAACTCTTTCTGTTGCAGACTCTTTTCTTCTTACCTCAGCTACTGCTTTTATACTTTCCATAGAACCATTCCCTAAAAGACCATCTTTTTGATGAGCATCACCCAATAGTCCATGATGCCCTCTATCTACAGCCTTTATATATGAATCCATACCATTTATAGCATAATGGTAACCATATTTACTATAATCAGACATAGTTCCTTTAGGTACGAACCCTATATTAAAACTGTCAGCTATATTTTTTATAGAACCTGTACCAAATAATTTACGCATAGTCTCATACTGAGTGATAGTACTGGCTCCTTCACCTATTTTACTCATTAATGCAGGATTAAGATTCTCAAGAAGCTCACCTATTTTTCCAGAGTTTGTATATTGTAAGGCGTTAGTACTCTCATACCATATATTAGTCTCGTCTATCACATCTCTAAATTCTCCGTGTATATCCCTACCTCCGTAAATAATATTACCCTTTACATCTACCTTAACACTACCTCCATTAAAAGCATCTCCAGTATTCACTTCATGTATTCTTGCAAATGCTCTATTTGTAGCTGATGTTACATTGGCAAAGAACATATCCTTTTCTGTCTCAGAAAATAGTTTAGAATCATTTACAAACCTAAGACCTGCTTTAACATTTGTTCCGAAACTTCTAGGATTCTCTGGTGACATAAACCATTTGTTTTCCAACCTCATCAACTTGCCCGGCGTCACTCTTGGTGTCATAAACTTATAAAGAAATAAATTAGCAGTAGCTGGATTTTCATTATACATATGAGTATAGTACTCAGTCATTCGATGAGCAATCTCTTCCTGTATTCTATTTTCATTTTCGTATCTATTATTACCTTCTGTATAAAAATCCTTCCATGCCTGCTTAACAAACTTATTTAAATCATTAGCATAGGCATCAGCGGTCTTATGTTCATACTTTAACTGAGTCTTACCCCCAACATTATTTAACATTTCTATATTAGCAATAGAACCAAAGGCATCTATCATAGCAATAGCTGAAACTTGTTCATTATAATCCATAGTCTCAAACTGTATACCATCCTTTTCAATCTTCTTAAGAACGAGCTTATTACCTTTGTTGTCCTCATTGAACTTATCTATCGCAGCTTTTCTCTCCTCATGACCATATTTACCTTTTATAGCCTCCTTAAATAATGCAGATTTTGTTTCCTTTAAGACAGCTTTCCATAATCTTGATTGTTCATTAGTTGCTTTCTTTCCTTCCCCTGTCTCCCACTCAGCCCTTCCTTTAACCCATCGTTGCGTTGCTGCATCTTTATAAGCAGGTTTCCATACCTTTGTAAAAGCTCTTCCTTCAGAATTAACTTTAAAAGTAAGAGTTTCTATAGCTTGTTTTCTATATTTTTTATATTTCTCCTTAGTCCCCTGAAAATCAGATACCATACCCTCATGGTCTGAGAACTTTCTTTCTAAAGAACTCATTGTTTTAATCTTAAAATCCATATGATTAATGAAATTTACTTTTTGTGCATGAGTTTTTATTGTATCATTATATTTGTTCCATAAATCATGAATTGTAGGATTATCTATAGATATTTCAAGGTCATGAATATCTTTTTCCCATTCATATTCATGTTTCTGAGAACTTAAAGGAGGCTTAACCCTAGCAATAGATGAAAGCCTATACATCATTTTCATGGTTCTATCATAAGGAGTCAATCTTTGTTGTTGACCCTCTGTCATCTTATTAAGAATTTGCATATTAACATTAAGACCATTAAATATACCATTATCTACTAAAAATTTATAGTCTGGCGTACCCTTCTTTAACCCTGCGTTTGTAGCTGCAGCAAAAGCAAATTTCTCAGCATTCCATAAATCACTATTAAATTTAGATACACCACTTCTGAACTCATCGAATGTAACACTCTGTCTTCTACCTGTATCCCAAGTGCCAGTGGACAATCTATTCAACCTCATATAAGGTTTTAATATAGTATCCAAAATAGGTCTAGCATGAGTGGGCATAGAAGAACCACTAGCAACATTCCATTTTTTACCATCATACTTCATCAACTCAAACACACCATCATTTCCAAACCAAAAATTATCTTCCCAATTTCTAAAATATGCTTCGTCAAACTCTCCTTTTGAATCAAGGATTCCTTGTATATCATTAGCTAAGTCTTGCATCAATTTATCTTTATTTTCTTGTCGTACCCTCATCGCTGTCCCTCTTCCGAGAGTTATTAAATTGCTACCTTGAAGTGGACCTTCAGGGATAATATGAGTACCTTTATAATTCATAATTGCTTCTAGAGTCTTTTGAGTAGCCATTATTGTACCCCTTTGAATACTAGCTCTTCCTTGTTTTGCAAGTAATTCATTATAAAGTTTAGCATCATGAAAATCTATGCCCTCCCAAGAACTTCTCCCATGACCGCTAGCCAAATCACCAGAGGGTGTAGAATCAGAAACAGTTCCTCTTTGATTAAAGTATCCATCTCTAACTTTAGCACCAATATTCCAATAAAAATTACCAGTATCTAAATCATGGTCACCTTCTAATGCTCTCTTCAAATCAGCAGCATTAACAGTAGCATTGGCACCCTCTGACTCTAGTTTAAACCCTCTTAACCTCTGTAATATTGCTGAGTCAGGCTTTGTATGGGGATTTCTCTCAACAGCTACTAAAACATCCCAACCGCGAGACTCTGCCATTTCATATAATTGACCTAAATTAGCAAGACCTTCAAAATCTTTACCCATCTCAGAAACAAGCTTCATAGCTTCTGTTGAGTCTTCAATATGTCCTTTGATTTCTTTTCTAGCATCAACGATTCTTTTAACTTCTTCCTTTATTCCCTTAACAGTTTTCCTTTGGTCTCTTGGTCTGGCAGCATTCTCCTCAGCAACCATTTTTTCTATAGAAGAAACATCTTCAGCAAGAAGCCCCTTTTCTTTTGTAATCTTTGGTATTAAGGATGTCTCCTTAGGGTTAAACGATTGACTCCTCGTGTGATGAGCAAGTTTACTCTCACCTATTACAATAGTACTACCTCTAGAGTACTCACCAGTACCTGCCCTTTCCCTACCCAATATAGTTCCTTTTAATTCACCCATCATATCTGGAGATAAAGTAGCTTGAGAGCCTGTAACTTTTAATGTAAGTAGATTATCTATATGTTGTTTCTTTAAATAATTATTGAACTCGATATTAAATGGCGATATTTGTGGATTTATATTATGTTTAGCAAGTCTTTGACCAACCCCAATATGAGAACCAGTGGCAACAGCACCTGCGTACATATCATGATTCCTTGCCTTATTCATCCCAATAGCTTTCATATATTGATTAGGATTTGACCACTCAGATAAAGCCACTCGTGATTTATCATACAATGGTCGAATATTATTCTCAAAATATTGCATCTGAGCATCTTTACCCATACCTACAGTATGGTTTGGGGCAAGAGTAGCCTCTGGATTAATACCCTTTTGTGACAAAATCTGTATATCCTCTGGTTTTATAAAGACTTCCTTACCTGCGTAAGAATCAGGTTTCAATTCACCCCATGTGCCTTCATAATCAACTATCTTGCTTTCCATCCACGGATGATAACTTCCGTCCTTAGTGACAGTCTTGGAAGCAGATGTAAATGTAATCATACCTAAATTAGGATTATTTTTCCAAATAGCTTTAAATGCAGCATCTTTTTGAAAAGCTGTCTTATTAACAAAGAACTGGTCACCCTTTCTAAGCATTAATGGTTTAATTGCCCCTATACCGTCCGATTTAACTGTTCCTCCAAGTGAAGATATTGAATTAAATAATTTGTCCTCGACAACCGTAAAAGCATTAACCCTGCTATCTTTTTCAAACGACCTCACAATATAATCTAATTCTCTATCTATAGCCTTATATTGGTCTGAATTAAAGTCAAACATATCTCGTTGAGCCGTAGTCTCAGATATTAACTGATTTTTTAAATCCATGAATCCATCAACTGTTTCATCCCTAATAGTAATCATTTTATATTTACCATTAGCAAGTGTTCTCATTGTAGCTACTTCTTTTTTTGTAAATAGACCTGAAGCTGCTCGTCTAGTTGCTATAGCTTTAAGGTCTGCCTTACTATAAACAGAGCTATCATAGTTATTAAACAAACTTGTTCTCTTAACTAAACTAGCAAATTCTGCTCCCTTGTAATTCCTTATCTCATTGAACCACATATCTTTTCCAAAAAGACCACTATAAATTCTATCATCCATGATTCTTTTAACACTTTGCATCATATCATCAGCTGTATCTCTTTTAAACTTAAGAGTTCCCTCACTAGTTAGCTCTATACCTGCTTCTTTTAAATATCCCTTTATCTGAGACTTGTTAAAGCCAAGACCTTTTAAATAAGCAGAATAATTATTAGAAATAGTTGCGGCTTGATGAGGATTCATACTTACAGCAAAACCATGCTCTCCACCATACATATATAAAATGTGTTTATCTGGCTTTATAATAGGCTTATCTCCTCCGGGAGCATGACCTAAGCCTTCAGATAACTTCATCCTTTGTTCTAATAATATAGTGTCACCATTATATAATAACTGATTTACTTCAGTCGCATTAGAGGCTAAATCAACAAATCCTCTCTTTTCACCCTTTACTTTTTTATCTACAAACTGAATAAGAGGAAGACCATCAATATCTCCAACTCTTAATACACCTGTTATATCATTCATAGACTCTATAACATGAGTGCTCTTAAGTCTATGCTGATAATCTACAGTATTAGCTATTCTCTTATTAAGCCCAACTACAATATTAGGTATCATGATTGACTGTTCCATGTCATGAAGAAGTTTATCGGCTACAGTATGAAGACGAATATCATCTTCTCCTTTATTCTTTATAGCACTACCTGAATCTTTTGCATTTTGTTTAATAACTCTAATTAATTCACTGTGGAATAAATCTTTACCAGCTTGTTTTTCTGCAACTGTTTTTCCGCTTACAAACGTATCATATATATCCATAGCTTGTTTATCAACTGAAACCTCAGACCTATCATTAATCGTATATAATGAACCATCCTTATTTTTAAATCCTAGACCTGTAATATTATAATCTTTAGCTATATTAGAAAAATTAATAGTATGAAATTTATTAGGCGCACCTGTCTCTTGTATAAATTTCCTATATTTATTATAATAATCTTTCAGCTGCTCAACGCTACCATATCCATTTCTTCTAGATAAAGACTCCATAAAGAGTTCTATTCTTTCTTTTGGAGACCCATCTTTAGTGTCTATTAACATCTTTTTCTTAGATGCATCATATATCTTATGTCTATTGGCAAGTTCTAAAAATCTAACTGCATTCTCACTATTACCAGCTAATTCATTCAATAACATATTAGAAAACCCATAATATTCATGGTCTGGATTCTTAGATGCTTCCTCAAGTGTGTTTATCCACTTCTCAGTATCATGATTAATCTTTTTAGTCTTAACAAAATTCAGCTGAGCAGTCAATGACATTAATTGCAACCTATCCATAGCGACTGGCTGAGACTTATTCAAATGTAATATACCACCAGTTTGACCGTTCACAGTCTTTATAAGATAGGGTTCAAACACCTCTTTCCAAGCTGTCATTACATTATTAAACTCATTAGCCACATGCTTTCTAGCCTCTTTTATAGTATTTATACCTATATTATTATCTTTTACCATTGCACTGGCTTGACCTTCTAAATAATGCTTAAGAGATGTCACGCTTTTTGCTTCTCCACTAACCTTCATTTTTCCAGCAATATCTTTTAAAGTATCCCCAGTTAGTTTCCCTTGACCAAATAATTTAATAAATTGAGCAGTAACAGGAAGATTAACTTCAGCTGTTACGTCTCCCCATATTTGAGGGATATGATGAGCAGTTAAATATTCATTAACAATACCAGCATCTATAAGTTTTGATATTGATTCTACGTCACCCTCAGTAACATCTCTTAAAGTACCATCTTGATTCCAAACTTTACCCTTAAGTTTATCTTTAATAGTCTTTCTCTTTAAATTGTAAAGAAACTCATCTCTAACCTGTGTATTCTGATGGTCAAACAATGTTATATCTTCACTAACCAACAAATCACGAAGTTCGTTTACTTTAGCTTTACTTACCTCATGTATATTACTACTAACAATTTCTTTTCCAATCTGAGTTCTTGATGTGGCATGAAACTTTATTATTTCATGTAATCCATCTATAAATCTTTGCTGAGAATAACTACCACCACCTTTAGGTACTTCCACTAGGTCATGTATGATATTATTTCTATCATAGTATAGTTCTTTAATTAAATTGTTAGCTCTCTCTAACTTCTCTGAATCAAAATTACTTTTAACATTAGGGTCTGCATATATAGCTTTCACCAAGAAATCTCTAGCCCTATTAATATTACCAAACATAGAAGCAAAGCTATTAAACGAAACAAACATTGGGTCACTGGGCTCTATCCTATAGTCTTTTTTTAAATCTATACCTAAATCTTGATTGAATGTCTCATGTATATCCTTAATTCCATTAATAAATTTTGTTATACCTTCAGTTTCCTTATTAACATCCATGCCTATTTCATGTGCATCCTTAGTGTAAAGTTCTGCAACTCCCTTATCAATAAGCATATCTACATAATTATTATACATCTCAATAGCTGCTAATTCATCACTATCAAGCTTTTTATTTGTATCTTTTTCTGGTCTAATAGCTGGAAATTTGGTTCTTCCTTCGGCAGGAACCTGCCAAAGCAGACCGTCATCTTCTGCTCTTAAGTATTTTAAAACAGATATTAAATCCCCACCTATATTCTTTTGAGCTTGATGAATAACATCTACATTAGCGTCAGCTACTATATCTATAAGGTCATTTTCATGCTTTATATCTTTACTATCCATATGTTCTTTAAAGGATTTCTTCTGCTTAAGCGTAAGAGCATCCCATTCTTTTACATATTGAGGCTTATCCCCGGGTCTCTCAGATAAATTTCTATTACCATTATATTCTTTAAATACTTCATACAGTTGTTTCGTTTCATAAAGCTCAGGGCTATCTTTCTTAGGTGTTACAGTCCCCTGTTCTTTTTCTGTATAATATATAGGATTACCGCCTTCTTCTCTAAAGAATTCTCCTCTTAAATTCTCAGTACCCTCAGTAGTCTTTGCATTTTTATTTATAGAATCAAAATAAAACAATAAACTCTTTGAAGAATTTCTCTGTAATTCCGCCCATCCAGCGTGTTCTGCTGGGTTTCCACCAAGCATTTTCATTTGATTTGTTATCTCATTGAAAGTTTCACTGTAAGTCCAAGGCTTAGGTCTACCAAAAAACCCACCTTCATTAATAACTTCACGACCTGACTTAGTATGCCACTTTAACTCTTTACCCCTCTTCATCATAAATGCACCTAAAGACAGATGAAACATTTTATCTGTCATATCAATGTTATCATCAAAGAGAATGCCCGGTCCACCAGACATAGCTATTCCTCCAATAAACATTCTAGGTGAACTTCTAACAAAATCTTTAGCATAGTCCTTAAAGAATTGTCCAGACCATCTACCTCTAAATTGTCTATAAACATCATCCAAACCTTGAGCCATCACATCTGCAACAGCCTCTTTTTGATTTACCTTCTTACCTCTTATCATTCTCCACCCAGTACCCGGCTGGTCAAGTACTTTTCTTATAGATGATATATCAAATGTTCTAATGCCTACATAGTTCTTACCATGATTACCTCCGAAAACTCTGTTTAAAGTATGCTTATGGTTACCCGCAGACCTAGTTAATATATCTTTAAGAGGTGCGCCTGCTCCATCCTTTAAGTCATTCTTAGCGAAATATTCCCATAATCTAGCTAAACCTTCCCTATCAGATGCTTTAGTTACATCAACCCTACCTGTATAAGGTCTACGAGACATGATTAATCTATTAAATTGAGTTAATCCACCTTCCTTACCTGCCAATAATGTATTACCATATTGTTTACCTCCTGGAATAAGTCTAACTGCACCTAATATACCACCCATAGCCATAGCGTGTTTAACTGTCTCAAAATAATGAGATGGTCTTTTTTCGGCTGCAGCATTAAATGTCTCAAATATAGTTTCTACACCTGAAAATAATATAGCCTCTTCCATAAGCAACGAAGCCGCAGCTCCAAGTTTGCTATCAATACCTATTCTTCTAGCTATAAGGTCTGATATCGTAGAGACAGGCATCCTTCTTCCATCTTTGAATGCTCCTAGAAATGCTTTCTCTATTTGCCTAACAGCCTGAGGGGCAATTGATATATTATCTAATGCTAAATTCTCTTTTAATGTCTGACCAAAATTCTTTGTGACTCCATTTGTAAACGTATTCTTTTGGGCAGTTGTCCTAAATGCATGACTAAAATTCTCTACTGGCTTTATATATTGTTTTTGTACGGCATCTACAAACTTCTTAGAAGCTGCCTTCTCGGTCATTCCTTTAATTTCTGACTTAGTAAATGTTTCTCCACTCTTACTAATCCAATTAATAGCACTTTTCTCACCGGCAGCTGCAGCAACTTTTTCAGATAATTCTTTGGCTACCTTTTTACTTCCATATTGAGTAAATCCCCTTACTCCAAACGAAGCCAACTTACCCATTGTACTAAAAGGAACAAGAAAACCTGCAGCTTCACCTATAGCTTCTCCATATTTAGCAGCTCTAGTTTCTGATTTTCCCATCATGTGGTCTGCTAAAGATTCCCCATCATCAGTAATTAGCAATCTAGTAGCGTGGAATGAAGCTGAGTCTAATGCCCCCCATAATCCTCTACCAATAGCCTCTTGTATAGTCCCTCTATCTCTTTCATCTGGAGGAAACTGTGGATGAGCTTTATTAACTACAAATTGTTTTTTTAAATCATCTAATGAAGTACGAGGAGTAGGAGTATCCAAATCCATAAAGTCACCAGAATACTTACCTATATTCATGAAATCAGGCTGACCTGATGAGGCTAAAGAAGTAAAAGGTCCACCCGTAGGTGAATTAACAGACTTTATAGTCTGACTTATTTTCTCCTTTACGCCTATGTTAAATAGTGATTGAGCCATTAAGGTTTATAAAATTTAGGTGTCAAGTTTCCTAAAATCTCTCCTGCTTGATAAAGACCTTTACCCATATTCTTTACTCCTCCCGTAAATATTTCACCCATGCTTTTGCCTGCTACATTCATATCCCACTGCTTTGCTAAATATGACTTTTCACCTGTCTGTTTATCTAAATTAGGGTCTGTAGGCACTATTGCACTAGCTATTGGTTGACCTAGATAATCTTCTAAGGATGCTCCTGGGTTTGTAGCAAAGAAAGTCTGTCTAGGCACATCAAGATTCACCATTCCTTCAGATGCCATCGTTGCCGCCATAGCACTTCCCCCGGGTTGATATGTCCTCATCCTTTCCTCTCTCTCGGACTTAGTTAACAAAGCACCGGGGAGAGTGTGTCTTAATGCCGTAGCCTGACCTGCGTCAGACCAGCCACCAAAGAAAGCCGACCACTCATCCCATTGACCTGTTGTAGTTTTCATTACTTGTTGATTTAATATCATTTGTTGTTGATTAAGCAATTTTAATCTTTCTTGTTCTCTCCACAAATCAACTTCCCTACCACTTACTTTAGATGGGTCTTCAGCCATAGCTGTAAGGGTAGACATCGAAGCTACATTTACGCCCTCGTCTTGCAATCTTTTTATTTCCCCTCTAGCGTCAAAGATTTCCTTATTTAAATTAGTTCTATGTTCATCTAGCTTCTCATACAAAGCACTTTCATCTCCCTTTAAGTCTGCTTGAGTCCATCCAAAATCAAATGCCCCGGTACCGCCAGAGACATCTTGTTGTCTTTGAACGATAGGTTTAGAATAATCCCAACCCGTAACTCCGCCTTTATCATCATATCCAGTAGCTGTAGGTCGAACATAACCACCCATTAGATTTGTATAGTCCTCATCATAGTCATAATCACCAGAAGCCCTAGCCTCTTCTATTGCTTTTACTGCATTTGATGCTTTATCTTCATCCCCAGCTCCGTATGTGGATGTAAAGACAGGTCTATTATTAGTAAATGGTGTAGTCCCATCATCAGATACATCACCACCAATGTCAGCTATTGCTGCTAATGTTTGAGGAGATTGAAATTCGTATCTAATCTCTCTTTCATGGTCTACTGACTCACCTTTTTTAGCTTGATATGTTAACTCAGACCTTTCTTTTCTAAGATAAGCCTTGTACTCTCCTATCTTCCTTGCTTTGTCTAACATATTAAAGGCACTAGTAAACGCTTGACCTTCTGCCCCATGCCAATCTTTTTTAGCCTCTTCTATATTTGCTATCATACCAGCATTATGAGCAGCTACAAGGAATCTATGATTTGTTTTTTGGTCTGACATTCTTATTCTAAATTCATTGGACAATTTTATCATCATAGCACCATTCTTTGTCTCCATTGAACCGTATCCAAGAACCCACTTTGAAATCATACTAGCATCTGCCGCACTAAATCCTACCTTATCTCCACTTAGATAGTCATAAAGCTCTTCATGATGAGAAGCCTCAATATCTTTACCTGCTTTAGCAGAAAATTGGTCATATAATCTATCCAAACCCATTGAATGCCATACATTATTAGCTAATTCTACAATAGCCTCATTTAAACCTTCATCTATAGTTTTTAGACTAGTATCGAAAATTACTTGTTGAGCCCTTTCTCTGGCAATATCAGAAGTCTTTATTTGTTCATCTATTAAACCCCTTCTTTTTGCACCCATTTTCTCAGCCTCTGCCAACTGCCCTGCTTGTAAAAATTCAGTAGCCCTTCTATGCCTAGACAAATCTTCAGCCTGTCTCTCCTTCAGGGCTAATTCCATCCCCCCTAGCGATGCTTGTATATCTGCTTGTTGCCTTCTTTCCTGAGAAGCCAATAACATATTGAGTGCTTGTAATGTTCCTGCAGCGTTTGCCATATCTAATCCTTAACCAAATATATTTTCTAAAAATGAATCTGTATGTCTATTAGCATCTATAGATGCGAGTAATGTATCTTTCTCACTCTCTAATCTTGCCTTCTCTGAGCCTTTCCATTCTGTGATAGCAGACAAAGATTCGTCTAATTTCTTTTCCTCCATCTTCTTAGTGTCCTCAAAATTTATGTCTATACCTTCAATAGCATCAGTTAATTTTTGTTCAGTCTCCCCAGAAAAAGCAAACTCGGTATTTATATCCTCACCTTGCTTTACTAACTGTGTTTTATCCCTACCTAACTGCTTACCCTTCGTAGTTAAATTTTCTGTAAGGTCACCTTTAGCAACCTCTGTTTTAAGCGTTGCTACACCCTCTAGTTCACCAAGAGATTTATCAATTAATCCTATAGATTTTTGGTCTGAGGCTATCTGAGAACGACTTTGAGCAGCTCCTCTTCTAGCCCCTCCTACCATTTGTATAGCTGTTAATCCTAATCCTATAGCAGCAAGCATTATTGTTTCGCCAATGCTAATAGTTGTTTTTGTAATGCATCCATATTGCCTTTAAGACCTCCTGTCATATCACTCATACCAGACCACTTTTTGAAAGTAGGGGCTATATCAACTAAATTTCTTGTCATTTCTCCCTGCTCATCCAATTTAACCGTCATAGCATTCTCATATAATTGATTACCTTCGTCACCATACAAGCTAAATGATGCTGTTCCTAGTTTTTTATCTATACTAGAAGGAGAAAGAGTAAGTCCCTCACTGGAAATAGTGTCATCAAAAGCCATATCGCCTTTTAAATAATCTAATGTTCTTTCTATACCTCCAGCAGCTAGTCTTTTTCTAGGTTTTTCTGGCTCAGTCTTAACTGGAGGGTCTGCAGGTTCTAATCCTGCTTGTTTAGAGTCACCTGCTCCTTCCCATAACTCAGCATTAGTCATTTTCGTTTTATCCCTAGCAGTTACAGAAGCCTGACCGTGAGAATATATTCCACCACTACCAGATTCTGCATTTGGGTCATTGAATTTATAAGTACCTTCTGGGAGAAAATTACGACCTGATGGAACACCCCCAGGCTTAATATCTCCTGCGTCACCTTCATCCACATCATAGAATGTTTGTGAATCTTCACCAACATCTTTAGGAGCATATGATTTATCTGATTCAGCAAAAGTTGTATCAGCATTTAATGCTTCCCCTACCTCGCTCTTTGATTTAGTCTCTTTAGTAATATTTTGAAATATATCAGTTTTTCTACCTTTCTTTGAAAATGTTTTACTAGACCAATCTTTAACTCTATCAACCAAATCTTCTAATTGAGAAGGCATAGCTTCAGCGTCAGTGCCCTTACTCATGTAAGGATTCTCCTTTACAAAATCTTTTCTATCCCTTTTAAGTGCCTTAGTTTGTTCAGTTTTACCATACTCCACTTCATAGGCGGACATAGCTTTATCAAAATCTTTCCCCGGCTGTCCTGCTAATCCTACTACTTGGTCATACGATGCAGCTTTACTTTCTCTTCTATCTGCTCTAGCAAAAGCACCTTTTAGGTCACTAGAGAATTCTTTTTCACCTCTTTTTTCATTACGAGATAAAGTTTTTTCCAATCTCTTTTGTCCCCTCTCAACTTTCTTTTGTTCATAAGCCTCAGCTTTCATAGACTTGTTAATAGCCTTCTGCTTATTGTAACTCCATCCTGCCCCATGTTCTTTTTCTATGGCTTCCGTAGAACCTTTTAGCGTATATGCTTTATCCTTTGGTTCCGTTTTATTAATACCCGAGACTGGTATTTCAATTCTATTTCCACTTCCATCTGTGGTATAAGTAGAAGTGGTTTTCATATCTTCACCAATCTTATCTTCCCACTTATTCTTTTGTTCAAACTTATCATAAGCCAACATATCTGCTCTTGAATAATCCTGACCTCCTATATTCCAAGACTCCTTACCTATTTCAGAGAACTTAGCTTCACCTTTAATCCAATCTGCAATCTTAGGTTTCTTATAAGATATTTCTCCACCCTCTTTGCCTGCCATGGATGTAACAGACTTTCCAATCTTAATATCCTCAGCCTTCTTCGCAGACCATTTATCCAATACTCCAAGAGCCTGCCCTGCAAACGCAAACATATCATCAATAGATTTTTCCCTTCTCTCAAAAGACTTCTTACCAATATCTTTTCTATTCATCTCATTGCGAACTGCATACTGAGACCCAATATAATCTACTGACTTTAATGCTGCTTGTTGCCTAATAGATGAACGTCTAGCCATAATTATAAGTCCAATTTACCACTTTTGCGGCTCTTTTATAACGTCTTCTAGCCATTATATTCCTATTTCACTATACATAAGTTAATTTCTTATACCCTTAACAGCTCTATCTTTATTTACACTCTTATTTCTATTACTTGTAGCCATAATATTATTCTTCTAAGGCTAAAAGCCTTGTATTTAATTCTTTAATTGCATTTATTAATGCGAATCTAAGCTCACCTGTATTCATTTGCCTGAAATCGTCTACATCTTCTCCGTCGATATTTGCGTGAATCTTTGAAACAGTATTTGGAAATATAGCCTCAGTATCTTGAGCACTAAGACCTACATACCTATTGCTACTCTTAGGGACAGAGTCACTATCTACATCTTTGAAGTTAAAAGAGATAGGATTTAGTTGAATTATTTCGCTTAACCCTAGTTCATATTGATTGACATTCTCTTTATATCGTATATCCGATGAAGTATCCCAAGAACTCGACCCCCCTCTATAACACGTTCCATTGGCTATATATATCCCATAGTCATCATAAGAACTATTATTATTTTGAATATCAGCGTAAAACCCGTAATAATTATAAGCATCAGAATTAAGATGAGTAGCATTAAAACAATAATGATTGGCTGTCCCCACTCTCGGGGCACTAGCATATACAGCAACACATTTATGACCAGTAGCAGAAACCATTGTCTCTGCTCTTACAACCGCAGTCCCAGTCTGGATACTCAATCGTGGATTCTTAGATGACACGTCAGGAGCTGTCATATATATACCTGGGTCATCTATTGGGATAGAGACATTTGTTCCACCCCAAGTAAAGTCAAAAGTTGTGTCATCATCTATTTTGATATATTCATGCCCATCTGACGCATAAAGGGATATTTTATTATTGTCACCATCAATTGCAATTCGTTTACCAGTTGAAGAAGTTTGAATTTTAGAGCCAGTAATAACCCCAAGACCTTCACCGATAGCCGTTAGCGATATATTAGCCACTCTTACATTCTGATAATAGCTCTCAGGTTGATTAATAATAAAAATCTTTACATACTCAGCATTTATTGGCATCTTACAATTGTTTGTATAATAAGCACTGGACCCAGTGATTCCAACTTCTGATGCCACATCCTGTTCGTCTAAATTCCCACCACCTCTCATTTGGTCTTGAGTAGCACTTGCTGGAAATAACACTCTATCAATATGAACCCACTTACTAGAATAATTTGTTATATATCCACTACCAACATAAAATGGAAGAATACCAGTAGCGGGCGACCCTGCATCACCATCAGCATTTACATTAGAACTTGCAACCTCAGAAACGCCATTCGATGTATAAAATCTTAATTGTATACCAAAATCTGTATCAGTGCCAGTGTCGTGAGCAATGTCAAGCTTCAATCTGTAAGTTTGAGATGTATCTATTGGAATAAGAGGACTTGCTAAATTCCCATTCTGATTCCCAGAACCATAACTGTCATTATATCCACCAACCTCTATGCATCTATAGGTAGAGCCAGCAAAAGCATCATCTTCCCATCTAAGTTCAGTCCTTGTAGATGCTTTAGTCCATCCTTCAGCTTCTAAAGAAACTGCAGATGTAAATATAGCTGGGCTTGGAACTAAGTTAGCTCCCCCAGCTGTAATTTTATTTGCCCTTAAAGAGCCAGCACTTATTCTAGCCGCAGCTAATGTCCCCGTACTGATAGAATCAGCATTAATAGCCACTGCATTAACTTGCCCTGCAATCAATGTCCCAGTGTATACATAGTTTGACCCTATGTTAGTACTACTACTAGGGGTGACTTCCATATAATCACTTAATGAAGAATTTAGAGCGTAATTTGATAATGCGCTATTGGTTGCGTAGGATGATAAATCTGGATTCCAATTGTTAGCTCTATAAGGGGCTGTACCGCTTTCAGTCACATTCCCCCAAGTTATTGTACTACCAGACCCCATTTCTATATCACCTCTAATAGTAAGGGTTGATGTTGAGGAATCCCAAGTTAAACTTCCCCCACCTGAACCACCAGTGCCTGCTAATCCAAAATCTCCATTCTTACCCATATATGTGTACCAAGTATCACTATTATAATACCCAAGTTTATACTCATCCATGAAGAAGCCTGTACCTGTTGGGGAATCATCTCCAAGTCCATCAAATGTAAAAGAAGAATTTGTTGGAAGGGTTTGTATATCTTGGTCTGTGGTATAAGCATCTACATCGTCTATATCACTAGCAGAAATACTTAAAGAGCCATTAATTATATCTACTCCACCAATAGAGCCACTAGTAGCATCAATATGTCCCTTTACCTTTAGCGAGCCTGCACTATCATCCCAATGCATATATTGAACAGTTTCTTTACCTACAAAGAAATCATAATTACCCGCTGATTCCTTGCCCATAAAGATGCCACTCTTGGAATTAGTATCATTAGCAAAGCTAGTAACAGTACCTAATTGAATTGTTTCATTGTTTGCATTTAATTTTACATTACCATTAGATATTTTGTCAGATGATATTGCCCATCCTTGACTTGTACTTCCTATATATCCACTAGTAGCATTAATATGACCTGTTAAATATACATCGTCAGAATATAATCCATATAAATCTGATTGATTACCACTTAAGCCTGCATCTGTATCTGTTATACCATCAAGTTTACCTAATCTAGCTTTTGTTTTACCATACCCAGTCCATTGAGACCAGCTTGTTACGCCATCGAATACGTCTATAAATGGAGCATTTGAATCGTCAGCTGTTAAATATACACCACCTTGCCTATTGGCATAATTTGTTGAATCTACATTCCCAAGTCTTACAAAATCAAACCCTGATTCTATACCACCAGTATCGCTTGGTCCTCCACTAGTTGTTGTTACGACTATTGTTTTCCCATTTACAGAATACACCTGTCTTACAATTCTTTTAACAAGAGTAGTAGAATCTAATCTTACTCTTTGAGCCATAATTATATCGCCTACGGCAAAAGGACAAACACCGTGGTCTGAAGGGTCTTCGAATACTATTGTCTCAGAACCAGCCGAACCTGATACACTATCTACTTTAGCTGCAGCTGATACAAAAATACTGCCATTTGTAGCTCTTATTTGTTGAATTAAAAGTTCATATACACTAAGAGTCCCTCTTATGGTCATATTATCAGCTTCAAAAGTATACTCATTACCACTTCTATCTATTTTCCACCCACTACCTGTAAACCCACTAGCAAATTGGGCAGTCCCTATATTGCCATTAGAATAGTTAGGGTCAGACCACTCACCCATTGTCATATTGGAAAATTGAGGGCTAGAAGTAGTTAAAACATTCTGATTCATATCGTAAAGCTCGTTAGCACCTTGTCCAGTATTTACAGTAGCGAAGGTTACAGCAGATGTACTCAAAACATTCTGGTCCATATCGTAAAGTTCATTTGCCCCCTGTCCAGTATTTACTGTAGCAAATGTTACCGCAGATGTACTTAAAACATTCTGGTCCATGTCATATAACTCATTCGCTCCTTGACCTGTATTAACAGTAGCAAAAGTAACTGCATCGGTTGTTTCAACATCTTGATTCATAGCATAGAGTTCGTTAGCACCCTGCCCTGTATTAACTGTGGCGAAAGTAGGTGCTGCAGTTGATTTAACGTCTTGATTAAGATAATCAGAGAATTGATACCCATCCCATTTATCACTATCAACTACTCTTGCATTGCCATCATAATATGCAATATCGGCAACTGATGTACCCGGCTGTTTACCGTCAACTAGCTGACTATCCGCTACTCTATTGTTGCTATCATAGTAAGCTATATCTCCTACACCAGTACCCGGTTGTTTATCATCCACCTTGTCTACATTTAAATTAGCTACTTTAGTAGTTCCTGTAACTGTAAAGGGAGTACCTGTCTTAGTAAATGAAGGTTGACCTGAGAAGGCTGGGTTACCAGAAAAGGTATGACCAGCACTTACTGTTCTTGCTATTGTATTATGTACATATTGAGAATGGTCATCATCATCAAGCTCAGTTAATTCATAGTGAGAAGTTACTGTCCCACCTGTTCCTGTGGACTCAGCTTCATTAACAGTAATGTTTTGTATAGTAGTAGCACTAGCAGAGCTTATTCCTTTCTTACCTGCCCTTCGCTTACCATCATTAGCCCCTCTTCCTGTTAGTAAAGAAACCCAACTTCCGTCTTGTTTTATAAACTCCTCAGTAGAATTTGTCTTCCCATCTTTTACATAAACCTTATCCCCATTTTTACCATAATCACTTGTAGGGATATAATTAAGAGTAGCTACTTGTGTTAAATGTCTTATTCGTTTATCGCCTATCATTTTACTACCTTTGTACGAAAAACAAATGTTATGTCATTAATTTCAAAGTTATATGGTATATCAGAGGTACTAGGATTAGAAGAAGTTATCTTAATTCTCATTGTATAGGCAGTTGCCCCTATAGGAAACCCAGTAGTATTCCAATTTGCTTCGTCTTCAAAGTCAGGAGAGCTTATTGGTGTCCATCCTATCTCACCATCAGACGCTACGCCATTATAAGATAATGATAGATTAGCAGCATTTCTATAGGTAATATATACCTTTTTCCACTTCTTCTCTACATTAGGGCTATCAGCATCTAACTCTCTTGTTCTTATATCTAATTTTTTACTAACATGACTAACAGAACTAGCGGTAGCCTTCAAAGGAACTACAGTGATGGTGGTATTACCAGACCCAAGAAGTAACTTTCCATCCCAAGCACTAATTAAGTTAGTCTTCTCAGAAGCAGACGACCTAGCAGTACCCCTAACAAAAGAGCTGGTAACTAAATCATGAATAAACCAATCCCCAGCATCGTTAACAAATACTATCTGATTCTCATCAGGAAAGAAACCTACCCTAATAGTTGATGTTGATAGCCCTGTAGTAGAGAATTGAGTCCATGTATATGGTTTTATTCTCCTTAAACCTCTTTTAATAAATAAATCTTTTACTTCCCTACCATCAAAAAAGAAACATCCATGCTTATTAGCCCAAGCTATACCAAATGAAGTAGAACAAACCGAAGCTGGGCTATCAACTCCTTTAAATTTGTATGTACCTTCTAAGAATTCAGCAGCACCAGAACAATTAATAATATGTAGTGTCGTTTGCTTAAATTGTAGTAACATATCTGCGTACTGAGCTAGAGCAGTTATATCTTCTCCATCTCCAATAGCAACATCTATTCTCCTATCCTTACTAAAAGAATCAAACTTATTAGTTCTAGATTTAAAAACAGAATCTGATAGAATTTCCACACTACCATCGTAACTATGCATCTCTACATTACCTACGTAGGCTCTTCTATTGAACATTACTGCGTGTTTCCACCTTAATTGTTTTATTTCATTTTCATCTCTATACTCTTCATTGTGATATGGAGGAAAATCAAAGGTGTAACCTAAATGATAATAACCCGGATTTATTGCTGACTTAAGACCCATTATAACCTTGTGTTAGTAAACTCCATACCCATTAGCCCTCTTGCTCTATACTTAGGAGACACAACTAATACTCTTTTTCTCCATAAATTTCCACAAGCTCTACTATATTTAGAATATATTCTATTCTTTGGGATTCCTGAGTGATATACATATTTATATATATGCTGATTGGCTATTACCCTCACAACCTCTCCACTAATTGTAAATAGTGTTCTATAGGCAGGAACTATTTGAGCATCAACTTTATATCCATCAATATATTTATCTTCAAAATACTCCAATACCTTCTCCCATTCTTTTAATCTCACTTTCCCCTTCTTAGGTATAATACCTATGTCAATATCCTTTGGTCGTGGACTTAGCCTAGCCATAGAGCCTACAAGGTAGAACTCATATGTGGGAAACTTTTCTTTTGCACCGTTAACTAGAATCTGTAACTGCATCATATGTTGGTGGTGGCGAGTTTCCTGAGTCAACAATCGTAACTTTCTTCTTTTCAGACTCCGCAACCACGTTAAAAGTTTCATCAAGTAATTCAACCTGAAACTCCCTTTTCCCTTCTCCTGGGGCAGTGATACTAATACTGTGACTTGCCGAAGTAAGAGCAATAGGAGTACCATCATCATTAACATTTTTCCAAATAGGCTCATTATATGCTCCCCATAATCTTAGGAAACCATATCTACCTGTAAACCCACTTGCACTATTTGTAATATCAAAACTAGCATTTGTTTCTGTATAGCTTTGAATAGTAGCACCGCTAGTTGGTACAAACGTCAAGGTAACCTGTCCCCCAGAGGCTTGAGTAGTGACTTCTGGACTTATAGAGAAATGAGTACTATCAGTTAAAGCGTCAATCATTGCATCATCTGGTATGCCTGTTCCACTAACTGTATAACTTGTAGTTATCCTCTCGTCGGCAGGATGAGTTATGCTAGAACTGGCATTACTAAAAGAGCATCCAGCCAATGTAAAATTGTCAGTAGTTGCAACAGTAATATCTCCTATACTACCACTAAAAATTCCATATGCTTTATTAGTGTCTCCATCATAAGTCTCCCAATTAAACTTTCCTCCCTTTAGCATATCATAATCTTTTAATTTATGCCACTTATCAGAACCATGACTTCTAAAAAATACCCTTACACCTACAATTCTATCATCTCCAAATGGATGAGTTGTCGCACTTTCACTGTTTGATTGTGTTCTACTAATATGTAACTGAAAAGATACTTTATTATCATAAAAATTAATAGTAGTACCAAACTCTGTTATAGGTCCAACCCCTCCTTGATGATACATAGGGGAAGCTGCAAACTGAAAAGAACCATTCCATTGCCCATTGTCACTTACCCAATAAGATAACAAAACTTTTCCTATAGAGTTACCTAAAGCAGTTTCATCTGGTCCTTCAGCGTCTGACTTATCTATAAGTAAAGTCTTATCTAAATCATCAAATGATTTTAATTCTTGGTCTGAACTAACCCATCCCTGTCTAGTGACTATAGCTGGATTCTTAAAAGTTACCGCAGCCCCAGAGCCTCCAGCAGTAGGAATATTTGTTATATAGGCTGTAGTTCCACTAATTGATGAGACTCTTGTCTTTTTAGGTATACCACTACCTTCCACAGTGTCTCCAACAACTAATCCTGTTGTAGACGCTAGAGATGAAATCTTTGCTTGACTTGCTCCCCAATTCCCCGTTGTTGATAAGTGGGCAGAAACAGAAGATTTCTCAAAAAATCCTTTATCAACATATTGATGAACTCTATTATTAGTTGCTGCGGTAAAATCACCATTAGAATATCTTAATATTCCATCAGCTACAAAGAACGATGGTTCAGCAGTAGTCTTCTTTTCACTTTCCACAAATTCATCTTCTATAGAAGAGATATTAGGACTATTCCCTTGTTTATCTCTATAATAAAATTGAACTTTACCATCACCAGAGTCATACAACGCTAACCAATCTTCAGATAATTGCTTACCATCTTTATCTCTATCCGAACTAAAATAGAACAATCCATAATCCTTAATTGGATTTATAGCCGCTCCACTTAAATTAGTTAAAGCAGTATCCGAACCACCTATGATTCCTATCCTGCCTACTCTACTCACAGAGCAGTCTATGGCAGACGACAACTCATCTGGTGCTATATCTTTAGCGTCAGAATTATCGTTAAGCCCGCCATGGAAAGCTATTAGCTTCTCTGACCTGTTTGCCATTAAACTGTTTACTTCTTAACAGCTTTTTTAACAGCTTTGACTTTTTTAACAGCTTTTTTTACTTCGTCTTCTACGCTTGATAACGCTTTTTTGACTTTAGCTACGACTTCATCATCTTTTTCACTTGGAGTTAAAGAAGTGGCGAATTCTGCGTATTCAATAATAGCATCTACCATTCCCTTCTTTTCAACAAGCCTTTTAATGAACCTTCGTAATATTCTAAAACTACTTAGTGCCATTTTACTTATCCTTTCCTGCTAACTTCATGATTGCTCCCTTTACAGATGCCCATATTAGGTCATCCTGTTTCATAGGTGATAATGCTACTGCTTTATCAAGCAGGAGAATACCAATAGCGACCATTTGCCAATGCTCTACTAACCACTGTGCTATGTCCATTACGACTCCTTTTTTATCTTTTTGGTTTTGAGGTACAAATAGTAAATATTCATCAAGAACATTAAACTCATTAATACTGCTGGAATTATATCCAACCAATAAATTACTCCTGATGACGCACTAATTGCACTTACTTTTAAACTGTCCATTATCAATTTCCGTTAGCTCTTCCTTTCAAAAAATTTAAATCATCTGACTGTTCATTTAATTCTTTCACTAAATCTTCATGTCTTCTATCACGCACTTCATCAGACCTATTCCATCTATCTATAAGTTTAATACAAATATCTTCTACTTCATTTAATTTTCCCATAAGTGTACTTCTTAAAAATTGTATCATACCAACAAAAAGTATAACAATAACTCCTAGTGCTCCATATTCCGCATATGCTTCCATTACTTTTTTTTCTTTACTAAATTAACAGGATAATTCCACGATACAAGGGGAGTAGTAGTAGTCGTGCTAGTAGCATAACTAACCACCACTCCTCCCTTCTTCTTCTTAACCAGTGGCTTGAGCTTTTGCATTTTCTGCTGGTGGCATTACTGTAAAACCATTCCGCTTCAGTTGAGCAAGAAAGTTATAAGTACCACGTAGCTCTGCAATTTGAGCTTCTACACCCTTCATCTGTTCATCCAAATCAAGTGGTTGAACTTCAGGTGGAGCTTTTATGCCGTTGGCTTTGTTATCTTTAGCCATTTGTCTTCTCCTTGTTGTTAATTAATATCATTTAATTTTCATCTTATTTATCATAATAGTTAGCGATTAATGTAACCGACCCTATCAAAAGGGTAGTCCAAAAAAGGATGATTACAAATTCTAACATTAATACTTATTCCCCCAAGTTTTCTTTCTATCAGATATATCTTTTCTCACAGTTCCTGTGTGGGTAGTTCCACTACCCCCTTCACCGCCACCACTACTGCCACCACCACTTCCACCTCTAACTGGCGTATATTGACGAACTTCTAAAGGTCT
>Ga0208668_1000025_pt1 | contig 33245 bp, 47 predicted proteins | sample 18_taG_FD_184093 | JGI IMG/M metagenome (GOLD analysis project Ga0208668, IMG submission 184093) | Marine viral communities from the Subarctic Pacific Ocean - 18_ETSP_OMZAT15316 metaG (SPAdes) (version 2) | ecosystem: Environmental > Aquatic > Marine > Oceanic | place: Pacific Ocean | collected...
ATGAAACCAACCAATCAAGAAATCTTATAAAGACCTTTTTAAAAGTCAAACGAGTGTGTATAACATAAAGTTTAGTAGTCATTTTAATATAAAACCTTTAAGAAGCTTTAATAAAACCACATAAGGTAGATAATGAATCTTATGAAACTTATAACCGTTCTTTTTCATTGTATCCTTTTTAACCCAACGCTTATAGCCATTGTCTATGTATTTACCTTTATACTTTAATGTTGCGTGTCCGTTGCCGTTGACTTTGCAATGCCTGATTCTTGATTGTCGTTTAATCAAGCTTAAGAACATTCGCAATAAGCTTCTGCCCTTTAGATTGTATAGAACAGTTAGTGCATAATCTTCACAATCACCACGATATGGTTTCCTTTTCATTATGTGCCAACGATCTCTTCTTCTTCCGTCAGAGACATAAGTAAAGTGTTTATTAAAATCCTTTAAATCAAAGTTGCTGTCTTCCATTATTATTCTCTTTTTTATCCCTCTTCTATTATTAATTCTTTTACGTCTTTCACTTCTTTTTCCTTTGCAGGCAATATAAACACTCCTCCCATACTTGCATTATGATTAATATCTATTCTTTCTTTTTTAACAACACCAACACGATCTAGTATAGTTTGTGCTGCTTGTAGTTTATTTTGTATTTGTGGAATAGGTCTGTTAGTATTCATAATATCTACTAGTTTGAAAGCTGCTTCAGGTGCGCTATTAGCTAATACATTAGTAGCCAGGTCTATTATCTCATCCTTTAAAGCTACTACTACTTGATAATGACTACCTTTACTATAGCCTGCCATTTCTGCCGCTTCTTTAGGATTACCGCTAGTCTCTATAAGACAGTCTAAGAACTTCTGTTGTTTCTTAGTTAGTGTTTTATTTCTTTTAGGTTCTGCTAAATACGTATTTGTCATTATTCTTAATAGTATAGGACTAGTTAACAGATTTGTCAAGCTATTTTTCATATAAATAATAAAGAAAAGACTTGACAGATGTTAAATCTAGCTGTACAATATACTTATGCTATGCCAGGGTCAAACATACCAATAGCACACCCTTTTAAAGTATATAAGATATGCCCGATTTAGCGCATCTTTAAAGTAGTAAACACTTTGAAAAGTTTTAAAAATGTATGACCACTAGATATATAGGGGGAGAGGGGGCATGGTCACCTGCCTACGGCACTTCACCATTTTACAAGGTTTGTTATGTCTTTTGATTCCTTTTATTTTTCAAACTTCACACTTTGCAAATTTTACAAATTGTCTAGTTGTTTCTCTACTCCTGGAGGAGTGAAAATTTAAGAAGCTTCAAAGTTTTAAAATTACCAAGTAAACAATCCTGCTGCTAAACTTTCAAAGTTATTTATTATTTTTTAAGGCCCTCACTTTGCAAGTTTTTCAACCTCTTATGATATTTTATTGTCTAGACACCAGGCACACTTCCCAAGTTATGAATCATAGCCCTGTTTTAAGCAAAAAAAAAAGAACACACAACCTAAATATAAAATTTTAATAATAATGTTTATTGTTTCTTTTGATTTTAACTAGTCGCTTGCTTGGGTTTTTTGGGTTCAACTATATCTGATGAAAGTTTTTCCCTTCTTTGTTGCTCAGCATGAAGTATTGAATCAGATCTCTCTTTGATTAGTTGATACTTTCCTTTGAGATCATCAGCGCTATGGCTAGACAATGCTTCTTGAAGTATGTCATTGACTGACACTTTGGCATTGTTTACTTTCCTGCTAAGTGAATTGTTAATCTTTGATACTTGTTTTCTTTGATTCTCATCAATGACTACAGTATGGCAAAAGTTAACAATATCTATAAATCCACTAATTGAGTTTTTAAAAGTGATCCTAGATTTTGCTAATGGTTCTTTCATAGCTTTTGCTCTATTCTCAGTTTCTTTCCCTTCATTTAGTTTTTTATTCATGGCAATTTTATCAGCCTTAACTGTTCCTAGTTCGTTAGGAATATCATTTACTGAATCATAAATACCATTATTAATCATTTTAGGAATTTGATTAATTAGTGAAAAAATAAAAGCAATTCTACTTGGTGGTAAACCATGCTTTCCGCCTTCATTTTCACTAGGATTTAATTTCATGCATTTAGTATAAAAATTGAATAATGGTCTATCTTCTTTATAGAGAATATCCATATCTTTTATACTGTTTGCAGTTTTTGCTTGAGGTGCTGTTAAAAAGTTACATTCGATAAAAATACCTTCTCTAAATTCCGAGACTATCTCGACCATATCTTTAGAGCGTTTTTCAGTCGTCCAAAATGTAGCAAAATTTTTGAATCCTGCTAGTAATTCACTAGATAAGTTTCTAAATTGTTGCTCAGCACTATGCATGTTTTTAACAAGGTCTATACAAGGCTCTAATAGCTTTTTTGCTAAGTTTTGAATCTTGATAGCTTCCTTATCATTCTTATTTTTTTTAGTTGTATTATTCATAATATTAAGCCCCTCCAGGAGCGTTTTAAATGATGTTATTAATACGACTAAATCAAAGAAACAAAAACATTAAAATTATATTAAAAAAATATAATAGGTTGTGTGTTCTTATGGGTATTTAGCTGAAGTGTTCTGATGTATCACTAGATGTGATCTATTCAGCAAAATACAAGGTTTACGAAGTTACTCTCTCATGCTTGTTTTTTGTGGCTCTTGCATGGCTACTAAGTTTTTCTTTTTGCCGTTGAACCTATCCGCTACATGGTATGTCCTATAACTACACATGATTACATAACTATATATTTATATCAAATTTATTATTGTCTAGACAATTTGTCACTAGACAATTTTATATTATTGTCTAGACAATTTTATATTATTTTTTACCTGGTATTTTAAACAAGGGCCTTATGTATGTATGTGTATGTATGTGTTATGCGCGCGCGTATGTGTGTGTGTGTGTAATGTGTATGTGTGTGTGTAATGTGTATGTGTGTGTGTAATGTGTGTATACACACCCAGAATTCTTTTATTCTTTTGCACACATATATATGTATGTGTGTGTGTGTGAAAGAGAGAGAAAGATACATAATAAAATAAAATTATCTAGACAATAAAAAAGTTGACAAATTCCATAGGTTTGATACTATATAATAAGGGTTTTATCCAAAATCCTGGAACTAAAAAAAGGAGTAAAATAGCCATGATAAATGCAGATATTACTCAATATCTCATCTTGGCAATCGCTACTTTAGGCACTCTTTCACTTCCTTATATTTCAATACAACTTTATAGAACTACTGATAAGATTCTTTTCAGTTTGTTCATTGGGTTGTTTGGAATATTATGTGTCTTTGTAGCTTTTGTTGGGTATGGAACGATATTCAATTTATTTTAATTTAAATATAACAAAAAAAAGGAGGGCCTTCTATTATGAAAATAACTAGAAAATCTCCATTCACTGGAATTGTTAGGACTAAAGAATTACCTATCACTTTGTTTGAGTATAATACCTGGAAACGTGGGGGCCAACTAATCCAACACGCTTTTCCTAATCTATCAGCAGATGATAGAGAATTTATTTTAACTGGAATTTCAGGCAATGAATGGAATACAGCTTTTGATCCTGGTGATTAAGAATACAATTAGCTTAATTGTCTAGACAAAAATAAAAATTAAAACAATTTAAAAAAAGCAAAAAAAGGAGGTGAGTTAAAGCATGGGTTTACTAGGTAAAAAAACAGCTATCCTAAAATACTTTAAGGACAGCGATCAAAAACTTTCAGATTTTATGAAAGAATTAAAAGAGTTATCTAAGGAAGAAACATTAGAGTTAGCACAAGGTTCTGCAAAAGAACTAGGCAGCACAAAAGACCAGGTTGATTTTCCATTAGATTAAATTAAGAAAGACAAAGAGAGAGAGACTTTCCAAAAACTTGACATCTAGAATGGTAAATGTATAGTAGATAATAAGAAAATGGAGAGAGAGAGAAAGTCAGTCGTTGTGTTATGAGATTGATAGTTCAGTCGTTGTGTTATGAGATTGATGAGAAGTGGTGTATGTAGAAGCGGAGAAGCATACTTAATATACAAATAGGCCCAAGAAGTTGCGTGATAAACATGCGTGTAAAACTAAACCTCGCTGAAGTTGTTGCCACTTTTAAGAGAGAAAGAGAGAGAGAGAGATTGAAAAGTTGTCTAGACAAATAAATACATAAAGAAAAAAGAAAAGGAAGAATAATAATGAGTGCAATAAAAAACTACAGTCAAGGAAAGATTATCCACAAAGAGATAGAAGCAATGTTAGGTTATAGTCATCCGTCTGCTTTTAGCACAGGCATAAGTTCAAGAGAAGCAAAGAAACAAAAGATGAATAGAAAATACAAAGACCTATGGACTAGAAAAAAGAACAGCGTTCATATGAGATGTGTTGAGAATAGTAAATCAAAAGCATGGAGTTATAGAAGATAACAAATTTAGTTTTTTAATAATAGGAGAGAGAGAGATGGCAAATCTGAATTACAAAAATCAATATGATGATGTTACATACTCGGCTAATATAAGCCAAGATCGTGACGGAATCATTGAAGTAACTTTTAGATCAAGATCATCAGGTCAGTCTATTACTATATATGGACTAGACTCAATGATGATAGCTCAGTTACAAAGTGAGATGGAAGATCTAGAGATAGGCAACGAAAATTATTGGGAGGAGTATGATAGGACAGGAATACCTGAAGATACTCCCGACATCACAGATCAATATGGTGATGATCCAATGCTTACTGAATTTTAATAGCCTTTAATTATGTAGCCAGGCGATAATAAGATTAATATGGAGAGATGTAGTGTTATGGATTTGGAATTATTAAAGGATGTATTCTTTGGATTAGGAGATAACCTTATACTAGCAATCTTTGCTGTGAAAGGCATAGATTTAGATAAGAAATTAGGTGGTAGTGGAGTGCATGGTGCATTATATGGTGCGCTATTTGGCAATTCACTATCAGATTTTTTGGCAGGTTTAATTCCTTATGGATTAAGCAAGTCAACTATGATCGCAGTCGGATGTCTGATTGTGATCCCTTTCGTTAAACTTTATTACTATCACTACAAGTAGGAGGTGTGATGTTATGGATATTATATTTGACATAGACGGAACTCTTATGGACATAGAACATAGGAGACATTTCGTAGAAGAAAAGAAGAAGGATTGGAATAAGTTCATAGAGCATATGAAGTATGACACTCCAAACAAAACTTTATTTAAACTATACAATCAACTATCTGGAATTCATATATCAAAGTTAGATGTAAAGAGTGGTAGGTATGATGAATATTCTGAAGGAGAGTTCAAGAATAGTATATTTTTCTTTTCGGGCAGAACTGAAAAGCAACGACAAATAACTATTGAACAACTGCTTGTGGGTATGTTAGGAATACCAATAGAAGAGGTGAAAAAGTATGGAGAAAGCACTTGGAACTATTTTAATAGGAGCGTGAGTCGTGAGTTATTTATGAGAGCAGACAACGACAACAGACCTGATGTAGAAGTCAAGTCAGAAATGTTAGACAAGCTAATAGAACAAGGACACAATCCTGTTCTAGTCTTTGACGACAGACAGAGTGTAGTAGATATGTGGAGAGCGAGAGGTTTGCTCTGTTGTCAAGTAGCAGACGGAGATTTTTAATAGTAGCCTTCAACAGTAGCTAGGCGCTAATAAATATAGCTACGACTTTACAAAGAAGAGGTAAAATGTTATGACAATAGAACATAATGACCTTAAAAAAGGAACTCGTGTCAAGATGACTCCGTTCTATCTCATTAGTAATGAATTAAGAAGTGGTGTGCTTATTGATAATATGAAAGGCATCACAAGATTGGTTCATATTAATGAAGAGAACGGATATTTTCCTGATATGGGAAGTGTCTACGTTGATGAGATAATTGGTTATTTTAATGAAGAAACCGACAGGTGGGAAGCAATAAAATTAAACAACAAGCATTTTAAACAACTAGAAAAAATCAGAATAATGTTAGGAGGATGATGTTATGGGTGAAATACCATACAAAGATTTCGGACTCACTAAAAAGGAGTATTGGGAGTGTAGGCAGAACATGCACACTCCAAGTTTTCATACTGAGATAGTGTTTTCTGAAGAAGAGTGGGGAGAAGATTGGTGCAATGTTTTATATTTTGATAGTGACGATGGCATTGCTTTATTCTCAAGCGACAATGAGATGTTTGAGGAAACAGGTTTTTCAATGAAACTTATTGAGTGTCAGTATTGCGATATACCTTTTTCATATATGATAGAAATAATAGAAATTTTTAAAGGATTTGAAGAAGTGTATAAAGAGAGAGAGGAGGAGAGGAATGATAGGACCAAGACTAAGCAAAGCAGGTAAGATGCCATGTAGATCCTGGAGTCTTCAAGCAATAGAGACTTGTCCAGGTGCTAGAAAAAGTAACGGAGAGTTAGTGGATGCTTGTAAAGGATGTTATGCAACAACAGGAAACTATAGGTGGCCCAATGTAAAAGCCCCTCGCATCCATAACAAGGAAGATTGGAAGAGAGAAGACTTTGTTTCCGACATGATATTGGAACTAGACAACGATAGATACTTCAGACTTTTTGATAGTGGAGATTTCTATCAACCTAAATTAGTTGAGAAATGGATAGAGATATGTAAGGCTAGTAGTCATTGTAAGTTTTGGATACCTACTAGAAGTCACAAGTATCCTAAGTTTCATAAAGTGTTAGCAGCTCTTGACTCACTACCTAATGTTAAGGTAAGATATAGTTCTGATAGCATCGTAGGAGAATACACACCTGGTTTGCATGGATCAACGATCATGCCTGACGGACACAAGAACAGTAATATAACCAAGTGTTATGCTTATCGTAGAGATAGACATGGTAAGGTGTGGGAGCGAGAAGAATTTTATAAGCTATCTAAAGAAGAAAAGAGAGTGCTTAAATTTGGTAGCTGTGGCAGTTGTAGACTGTGTTGGAATAAAGACATAGATGTAATAGGTTATGTCCAACATGGTCGCAAGATGAGGAGTGTAATGTTAAATAAAGTAAAAGGAGAATAGTATGAGTAGTAAGAAAGATACTTCAAGTTTTGGTTACTTTTATAAGTTTCCGAATACAGAAGAGTGTTGGGAAAAATGGTATAGTTTATTACCTTTCTTAAACTCTGGTTTTAATGGAAGGTTTAAAGTAAGCTATAAATACAATGGAAAAAGTATTCCAGGAGTTTACAAGAGAGGTTGGTTTCATTGTAAGAAAGAGTATGCAACAGAAGTAAGGGTATATGTTAACGTGAAAGATAAGATAAGAGATCGTGAATATGTAGCCAAGAAAAGATGGGAGATGCAAGCTAAACTACATGAAGAAGAGCGCAGACATGAGCGAAGAATGTTTGAAATAGAAGAAGATTATGCGTGGTGTTTACACAACTAATAAAATAAAAAGGAGGATAGTTATATGTCACATTGGAGTAAAGATGCTGTCATACAGCAAGCAGAAGATATAGCAGTTAATGATATGAATCTACTAGAACACTTCACGTTTGTAATTGAGCATAAGCTACTAGATAATGGAGAGTTAAACCGCTTGTTTCTAGATGAGTGGTGGAAGGATCGTTTAATAAATATAGTAGCTGAAGAATTAGTAGAACAATTAATGGAGCAAAGCCCGTATTAAAAAGGAGAAAATAAAAATGGAACTAACAAAAGAAGAATTACAGGAATTATTTGAAGGCGCACCTAATCAAGATCCAACTCTAGAAGAACTAGAAACAAGAGTATGTGCTTGTGGTGAGCCTATTGAGAAGTGTCCTGATGCTTACGAGCATATAACACATGGAGTTTAATTTAAATGAATAAGTATGGGCCAATGTATGGTGGTTGCCTAAGAAACTATCAACAACGTGAGGAGTAAAATCATGCCAAATATATTTACGTGGATGACTCGTAATGAAGACTTCGGAAGGTTCTACAACTTCGGTAATCTTGTAAAAGGGAAATACGGAGTTAGAATCCACAAGAGTCGGTGGGAATTACCTTTTCGTTCAGGTTTAGGAACTGAGTTCCAACTTGGAAGAAGGTATGTAACATTCAAACGAGCATAAATAATTGAATGTTGTAAGGTAAGAAGCACCTAAAGCTTCGGGAGGTTTGGTAGGATTTAATTTTAATTAACGGAGAATTATGATGGAAAACTTAATACTTGCATTCTTATTTAGAGGAGGTGGGATTGTTCTAGCATGGGCAGGACTTTACTTACTGACAGAAACTGCTAAAAATATTCCAGAGTTGATGTATCTTTTTACACCTATCTTTGGAACGATTGGATTAGTGCTTGGTGTCTTTGCTGTCTTTTGGGATGGGTGGAAACTATGAGTAATGAATCAACAACAGAAGTTGAATTAGCAGTATCTTCTGTAGCTACTAAGGCATGGAACAGAGTGCAAAACTTTGTTCCTGATTTAAAGAAACAGTTTGTGGACAACGCTATCTCTTTATTAAAAGAACAAGGACATTCACAGGCTGAGTCAGAAGAAGTAAGACAAGAAGCTATGCGCCATGTAACAGAAAATATTTTAGGAGAAGTTTATTATATATCATTTAGAGAGGAGAAAGAAGATGAGTGAACTAACAGAACAAACACTAAACGATCTAATAAATACTTTAGATAACATTTGCACCTTACACGAGAAGCAAGCAAGTTTAGAAGCTATTGATTATGCTATCGAACAAGCTAGAGTTTTATTAAAGGAAATAAATTCTACTAACGATAGTTATATTGATACAGTATTAACTGACATACATAAGAACCCTTGTAACAAAACAACAACATGAAATAGTTTTATGTTTTGAACTAGTGGATAAAAATAATCAACGGAGAAAAACCATGTTAAACAAAGAGTTAACGCAAGAAATAGACAAAGCTTTTGAAGATTTTTATGACCAATTAGATAGAAATTTATTTGGTTTATATATAAATCCTAAGCCCTTGCGACCTAAAGACGATATAAAAACAGGAAGAAAATTCAAAGAACAAGAAGAAGAAGAACCTAAAGAACTAGATTTTTCTTATTGACTTTTGTTTTGTTCGTGTGTTACACTATATATATATATATATATAATAGTATATAACAATTATAAATATAAAGAGGTACAAAGAATAATGAACAATAATGTTATAAACTTTAAAGAGTCTGTACAAAGACTAAAAGAAAAGAAGAAGAAGAATACATATTTTGTAGATGTTATAGCTGCAGAAAGACGAGTAATAGTTATAGAGGCTTTATCAAAAGAAGAAGCTGAAGAACTAGCAAGACTTAAATATAAAGAAGAGTTCGTTGAGTATGACGAACCTGAAAAAGAGTATGTAGAATTTATCGTACAAAAATTATAAAAAAGGAGGTGTAAGATAAAATGGTAGCAAAAGAAAAGAAAGAAGAAAAAGAATTCATAGTAGAGGTAAAAGTTCAATGTGAATAACATGAGGAGAAAAACAATGAACGAAAAAATAAAAGACTTAGTTGATGATTTAGGTTGGGATTACGAAAGAATGTCTGAGGGTGGTCAAGAAACCTACAAAAAACTTTGTAAGAGTCTGGGTTGGGATTTTGAATGGGAAGATAATACAGAAGTAGAAGAAAATGAAGACTAATGGGAAGCACACAATCCTGGATTTGTTTAGTGGGATAGGTGGTTTTAGCTATGGCTTGGAGCGCACAGGAGGTTTTAAAACTGTTGCGTTCTGTGAAATAGATGAACACTGTCAAAAGATACTAAAGAAACACTGGAAAGATGTGCCAATTTTTAATAACGTAGAGGAGTTAACTTATGAAAGACTCAAAGAAGAAGGAATCGCTAGACCAACTGTCGTTGTGGGAGGATTTCCATGCCAAGACATCTCCGTTGCAGGAAAAGGAAAAGGAATTGTCGAAGGAAAACGATCAGGTCTTTGGTCGGAGTTTGCAAGGATCATCGAAGATGTACAGCCAACGTGGGCAATTATTGAAAATGTATCTGCCCTTCGATCTAAAGGACTTACCCTGGTCTTACAAGATCTCAGTCAGATCGGGTACAATGCAGAATGGCATTGTATACCCTGTTCCGCAATTGGTGGGCTACACCGAAGAGATCGCATATGGATTATCGCCAGACCAAGTTAAGTATCCGACACCAACAGTAGGTTGTGTTGAAGGTGGCGAGCAGTCTGATAGAGTAGAGAAGACAGCGACAGGCAGCTACATTCTTCGTAAGAAGAACAAACCACACATGACTTATGGAGCAAAGCTATCGGATGCTATTCTGTTTGAAGAGAAACAGAAGAGAGATATGTGGGCAACACCTAACACACTGGATCATATGCCGCCTAGATCAAAGGAAGCTATGGAGCGACAGTTTGCTACAACTAGAAAGGGTAGAACCAAGCCATCCAATTTAAGAGAGCAGGTTCATCCTGATATGTGGCCCACTCCAAGAGCTGGACTAGGTATGGGAATGAAACTTACTAAGAACATGGCAAATCTCCGACACAAGAAATACCTAGAGACTGAAGTGGCTTACAAGTTTTGGGAGACACCATACTCAGGTATGCATAAGGTAGATACTGACAACGTGGAGTATCATATGAAACGTAAGAAGAAAGGTAAACAGCTTGGTTTGCCAGGGCAAGTTCATTTGGAAGAAAGAAAACCAGGACACTTGAATCCTACGTGGGTTGAGTGGTTGATGGGTTACCCAGAAGACTATACATTAATAGAAGAAGAGGAGTAAAAGATGAAAGAACTAGAACAAGTAGTAAAGCGATGGCAGTTGATAGACTTTGCTCAACATTCAAAGAGGCTTTGGGTAGAAGAACCAGAACATATACCTAGAGTAGCACAGAAAATTCCAGGTAGACTCCAAAGACTCAAGCAGCTTGGCAACTCTGTAGTGCCACAGATACCTGAGTTCATAGGACATTGTATTTTAATTTATGAAGATGAAAAAGGAGAACAGTAACATGAGCTATGAATGGAACGGACTGCACCTACAATTGAAGAATGTAACTGCAGCTCGTGAATATTTGAGACAGTTTAAGGAGATGTCAGTTGTTATTCGATTAGATAATAGCCAGGATTTTGATTTACTAGCGAAGGCTAAGTTCAAGATGCATGGTATGAAAGGTGTCAAGCTTATAGATGGGTTAAAGAATCCAAAAGAGTATCATTTTGATTACACAAAAAGAATTAAATAAAACTTGACAGATTTTAAATCTGTCCTTATTATATAAAGTAAGGAAATAAAAAGATAAAAAATAACTAGAATCGTGCTGTTAGTCGTAATCTTTTTGCGCAAAAGACACACCTGTTTCTATGGCAGATGAGTGAGTGGAGACATTCATGGTTCGTAAACTCTCCACACCATATATCTTTTTGTATCCCCTTTTAAAATAATAAAAGAAATTTCTTGACTTTAGGATTAATGAGAGTATAATCCAGGTATGGTTAAGAATTAATGATAATAATAATAATAAAGGAGGTCATATTATGGCTGTATTAAAAGGGCCTAACGGAGAAGGACATGAACTTCGTTGGGTAAGTGCAAGTGTACCTAACGCAACTTTTGAACCAGTAACTTATCAAGCTACTGTGATAGTTGATCAAGAGACTGCTGATAGCTTTGAAAGCAAAGGGTTTAAAATCAAAGAAATTGATGAACAACCTGCTTTGTTTTTCAGGAAGTATTACAATCGACCTGACGGATCAACCAATCCTCCTGTTCGTGTAGTGGATAAAGCAAAGAATCCACTAACCGCAGCAGTAGGAAATGGATCTAAAGGTATTGTTCAGTATCAAGAACGACTCATTGAGAACAAATACGGAAAGTTCCCCTGGTTGGAACTACAAGCAATCCAAGTTCTGGATCTTGTAGAATACAACAATGGGGAAACTGACGAGTTTGAAATGCTCGATGAAGATGCTGATGACATCGAATTTTAATTTAACAAAAAGGAGATAACAATGGTTGAAGAAGAAAACCAAAAACCTTTTATCACTATTGATGGTGTTCAAATATATGTTGAAGACTTACCTGAAGATGGTCAAGCTATCTTTGGTAGGATACAACGTCTGAACCAAAAGAAAGTTAATCTTGTTCTAGACTTGGAAGAAGTCAACGCAGGACTAGCTTCTTTTACTAACAGTATTGTTGGTATCGTTAATGCTGATGATGAAGAAGAAGGAACATCTGTTCCTGACATCGAAGAAACTGCAGCGTTTCCGTCTGAGGATACTCCGTAGTTTCAAGTCCAGAAGCTAAGTTGGACTATAAATATAATAGCACGAGAGTAAAGTAGTAAGATTGTGCCGATTTCTCGGCGAACTAACTCTCAAAAAGGCAGGAAGTGCCTATATTAAACTTCGGTAGGTGGTAGGCTTTGAGTTTTAAAAAAGGAGCAAAAAGAAATGGACACAGAATTTGTAGAATTACACAAACCTTGTCCTGTTTGCAATAGTAGTGATGCGTGTTCTATTAACGAAGACGGATCAGCAAAATGTTTTAGTTGTGATGAATTTTTTCCTGACTATTACAGAACAACGGGAGAAGTAAAACCAATGACAACAGCAACAGTAACAAATATAAAAAGAAAAAATGTATTAGAAGTTCCTAAGAATGGAATCTTTACAAGGATAGAACACAGAAACATCTCGCTAAGAGCAGTTAAAAAGTATGGAGTAAAAGTTGTTCAACATTTTAAAGGTGATCAAGTAGAGATAGGAGATCAAATCTTCCCTTACTACGCAGACAATCAATTAGTAGCCACAAAAATTAAATATACTAAAGATGGAACGGACAAAAACTTTAGGACAACTGGGTTTTTGAATGAAAGTGGACTGTTTGGCGAACAACTATTCAAGAGTGGTGGCAAGTATCTGACTATCGTAGAAGGAGAATACGATGCACTCGCTGCTTATGAAATGCTTGGATCTAAATGGGCAGTTGTTAGTATAAAGACAGGCGCACAAGGCGCTGTTCGTGATGTGAAAGATAGCCTAGAGTTTGTAGAAAGCTTTGACAATGTAGTTATCTGCTTTGATAGAGATAAGGCAGGTCAGAAAGCTGCGAAGAAAGTAGCAAGAATTCTAACTCCTGGAAAAGCAAAGATAATGCGTATACCTAATGGTTTCAAAGATGCCAATGATATGCTCATGGCAGGTGCAAAGAATGCATTTAACCAAACTTGGTGGGAATCCAAAACTTATACACCTTCAGGTGTTATCAATGTATCAGAACATAAACTTAAATTTCTCACAAGAGAAAAGAAGAAGAGTGTTCCTTATCCTTATGCAGGATTGAACAGAAAACTTTATGGTTTGAGAGAAGGGGAACTAGTCACACTCACAGGTGGCACAGGACTAGGTAAGTCTAGTGTCACTCGTGAACTAGAACATTGGCTTATAAAAGAAACAGACGACAATGTAGGTATCATATCCCTAGAAGAAGATCCTAACAGAACTATCAGTGGTATCTTATCTATCGAAGCTAATGCAAGATTGTATATTGACCAAGAACTAGAAAGGTTCTCGAAAGAAGAAATAGATAATTACTTTGACATTCTCTATAACGGAGAAAACGAGAACAGAGTATGGATACACGCACACTTTGGCACTAATTCTATCGAAGAAATCTTTTCTAAATTGAGATACATGATCGTTGGTTGTGATTGTAAGTGGATAGTTATAGACCATCTACATATGTTAGTAAGTGCTATAACTGAAGGCGATGAACGAAGAGCCATAGACAGAATTATGACAAAGCTCCGTAGCATTGTAGAAGAAACAGGTGCAGGACTCATTTTGGTTTCTCATCTACGCAGAGTAGTAGGCAACAAAGGACACGAAGACGGAATACAAGTTAATCTTTCTCACCTCAGAGGTAGCCAGTCAATAGCTCAACTGAGTGACTGCGTTTTAGGATTGGAACGAAACCAACAAGCAGATGATCCCGAAGAAGCCAACACCACAGTATTAAGAGTGTTGAAATCTAGATACACAGGTGATGTAGGTTTCGCTACTAAACTTCTTTATGATCGAGAGACAGGTAGATTATCAGAAGTCCAGCCAGAAGATTACGAAGATGATAATGACAGAAATGATTTAGAGTTTAACGAATATGCTTAGTTTAATATTTGACATAGAAACTGACGATCTCAAAGCTACCAAAGTTTGGTGCATTGTAGCTCAAGATACTGACACTGGTAAACTTTTCAGGTTTGCTCCTCACCAACTAGAGTCAGGTCTTGAGTTACTTCAATCAGCAGACAAACTAATAGGACATAACATACTAGGCTTTGATATTCCTGTTATCAAGAAACTTTTAGGAGTAGATTTAAGCAGTAAAAAAGTGGTAGATACTCTTGTCTTATCTCGTTTGTTTAATCCTTCACGAGAAGGTGGACACAGTTTGGCAAGGTGGGGATATAAATTAAAATACCCTAAAATTAATTTTAAAGAGTTTACAAGCTATTCACCTGAAATGATAAACTATTGTGCTAGAGATGTTAGTTTAAATTTGCTTGTTTTAAATGCTTTAAAGAAAGAAGCAAAAGGTTTTTCAAAAGAAAGTGTGAGGTTGGAACACTCTGTAAATTTATTAATGAAACAACAGGAGTTATCTGGTTTCTGTTTTGATAAACCTAAAGCTGAAAAATTACTTTCACAACTTTATAAAAGAATGTATGAAGCAGAGGGAGAAGTCCATAAAGTATTTAAACCTAAATGGATAGATGATAAATTAGTAGCTCCTTATGTTAAGAAAGACGGCTCGTTATCTAAACGAGGGATGACAGATAAGGAATACGACCAGGTATTTCTTGAAATTATTCTTCAAAAAGGTGTGAACGGAATACAGGAAGAAGATTTTGAAGTTCCTAAACCTAAACCATTCATGAGAAAGAAACTTCAAGAGTTTAACTTAGGTTCAAGAAAACAAATAGGTGAGTATTTACAAGACGTTGGTTGGAAACCTAAAAAGTTTACACCTACTGGTCAACCTGTAGTTGATGAGAAGATATTAAAAAAGATTAAGAACATACCTGAAGCTCAACTCATAGCAGAGTATCTACTTTTGCAAAAAAGAGTTGCACAGATCGAGTCTTGGGTAGAAGCTGTTGAAGATGATGGAAGAGTGCATGGATTTGTGATACCTAACGGAACTATTACAGGTCGTATGGCGCATAGGAAACCTAACATGGCACAAGTTCCATCAATTAAGAGTCCTTATGGTAAAGAATGCAGAGAATGCTGGAACACACCTAAAGGATATAAATTAATAGGTATTGATGCAAGTGGATTAGAACTTAGAATGCTTGCTCACTACATGAAAGACGAGGACTTTACAAATGAAATCATTAATGGAGATATACACTCCTATAATCAAAAAATTGCACGACTTCAATCAAGAGATCAGGCGAAAACTTTCATCTATGCACTCATCTACGGAGCAGCAAATAAAAGACTCGGAGCGGTGGTTGGTGGAAGCGAAAGCGATGGTAAAAGAATTAGAGAATATTTCTTTGCTGATCAGCCTGCATTTAAAAGACTACGAAATAGAGTTACAAAAGCAGCAACGAAAGGCTACGTCAAAGGTCTTGATGGAAGACGTATCCTTATAAGGAAAGTTCATTCTTCTTTAAACAGTTTACTTCAAGGTGGTGGTGCTATAGCCATGAAGAGAGCTTTAATTATTCTAAACAAAGAAGCTAACGCAAGAAACCTGGATTTCAAGTTTGTTGCTAACATACACGATGAGTGGCAAATAGAAGTTCACGAATCCCATGCTGAATATATTGGAAGACTTGGTGTAGAAGCTATTAAGGAAGCAGGAAAATATTACAATATGAAGTGTCCACTCGATGCTGAATATAATATAGGAGACAACTGGAGTGAAACACACTAGTTCTGATTACAGAAAATATATTAGAGATAGAAGATACCGAAGAATTAATAAATATAAAATAGCCAAAGGATGTATAGATTGTGGATATAATGAACATCCTAAAGCATTGTGTTTTGATCATATAATTAGAGAAGAAAAAACAGAATTATTAGATGCTTCTAAAAGTGGTGGATCAAATATGTCAACGTTGGTTTGTAGAATTACTACTGTTGATAAAATAAAAAACAGACAATATCTTAAAGAACTATTTGCTGAAATTAGAAAGTGTGAAGTAAGATGTCAAAATTGTCATAGTATTAAGACATGGGAAGAAAGAGACTATATGCCGCACGTAAGAAAAAACAAAAAAATAATCCAAGAAGAATCTTGTTATATACTAGATCAGCAAGAATTTAATTTTTAAAAGGATACAAAAGAATTATGAAAAATAAAAAAACACTAGACACACTAGTACAAGACATCTACGATAAACTAGATACATTAACCGAAGGTAAGTCATTAAATGTTTCGGAAGAAACAGCCACGACTTTTGGAGAGTCAATGAAACAAGCACTCTTAAACTGGTCGGGTGAACATCCAGTTGATAAGCCAACACTAAGGATGTCAAACATAGGTAAACCTAACAGACAGCTTTGGTATGACATGAAAACAAAATTAAAAACGCGCTCTTTTTCTGCGCCAGTACAGATAAAGTTTTTGTATGGACACATCTTGGAAGAAGTGGTTTTGTTTCTAGCTCGTTTAGCAGAACACGATGTTACTTCAGAACAAAAGGAAGTTGTTGTCAATGGTATCAAAGGACACATGGACTGCAAAATAGATGGCGAAGTTGTGGATATTAAGACAGCTTCAGGTTTTGCATTCAAGAAGTTTAAAGAAGGAACACTTGCTGACGATGATCCCTTCGGATATATGGCTCAGATTACAGCCTACGAAGAAACAGAAGGAACAAACAAAGGTGGTTTCCTGGTTCTTAACAAAGAAAACGGAGAGCTTACGTTATTCAGACCTGAAGAACTAGACAAACCTAACATTCAGGACAGAATAAAAACTTTAAAGAAACAGATAAAGAAAGATAGTCCTCCTACAGAGTTTTGTTATCCTACTGTTCCAGAAGGAGTTTCAGGTAATATGAAAATTGCTAGAGGTTGTGTATATTGCAGACATAAGTTTGAATGCCATAAAGATTCTAATGTAGGTATGGGTTTAAGAGTTTTTAAATATGCTAAGAAGTTTGAATACTTAACAAATGTTGCAAAGCTTCCACGAGTTGAAGAGGTTACAAATGAATGGAAGAAAAGCTAAAGCAATACGAAGACAAGGAAAACAAATCCTAGTTGAGTGGTTACATTCGCTTTTACCTGACACTGAAGATAAAGCTTTAATAACTACAGAAACTTTAGAAGATTATTTATCTGAACAAACTCATGTTTATCTGAACAGAAAGTTTCTTCTTAGTGCTTACTCTTTGAAATGGATTTACAAAAGAGTTAAAAGGAATCCTCACTTAACTTTTGAACAACTACAAAAGGATTTAAAAAATGAACAAACCTTCTATGAAGAAAACTAAAAAAATAAAACAGTTAGAACAAGCAGGTGAAATTGAAGTTGATATTAATAATATTGATTTAGAAGAACTTTTAGTAGCTTTAGGTGGTGTGTTGTTTGCAGGTGCAGACATACAAGAGATAGATGCTCCTTTGCTTTCACGACTAGAGGGTTTAATCAAAGCTGAATTGATCTTAAGAGAAAACTCTATGAATATGCCAACAGATGAGACACTACATTAATTATGAAAAGAAAACCTAGAAAAAAGCGACCTATTGAGAAAGGACTTCCTAAAGGATACGATTCCAAGTGGGAGTATGACCTACATCAAGAGGTCTTACAGGACTGGGAACACCACAGAGGATTGATAGAATATTCTATCCCTCATGTTTATCATCCTGACTTCATTAGAATAATCAACGATAAGGTTATTTACTTAGAAACAAAAGGAAGGTTTTGGGATTTTCAAGAATACAACAAATACAAGTGGGTTAAGAAAGTATTACCAGATGAGTGTGAGTTAGTGTTCCTTTTCTCTAATCCTTCTGCGCCTATGCCTAGTGCCAAACTTCGTAAAGACGGAACAAAGAGAAGCCACGCAGAGTGGGCAGAGAAGAATGGCTTTAGATGGTTTAGTGAAGATAGTTTACCTAAAGGTTGGAGATAAACAATGGAAAAAATGATTTACTATAATGAGGAAGAAATGAAATATATTTTAGAGGAAAAACAAACGAAAGATTTAGTTAACAATCCGCCACACTACAACAAAGGTAACATCGAATGTATAGATGCTATTGAAGCTATGTTGACACACGAAGAATACGTAGGATATTTAAGAGGAAACTCTTTGAAATATCGTTGGAGATTTAGATACAAGAACGGAATACAGGATTTAGAGAAAGCCGAATGGTACGAAAATAGATTAATGGAAGTTTTAAATAATAATAATAAAGGAGCTAAAAATGGCTAATAAAAAAGAAAAAACAATAACAATTAAAGTAACCGAAAGAGATTTGAATGATTTAATAAAACATCATCGTGAAACTAGATGTGGACTTAATAGTCTTTTTGAATGTGGAGATATTATGGTTAGTGAAATGCATGGTCTTGATCATTTTCTATATACGATAGAACGAGTCTTTAATCTTGAAAGATCAAGTGAGGGTTGGTATAACTATGAAAGAGTTGTAGAATAAATAAAAAATGAAACAAGAACAAACTGAACTACCTACACAGTATCAACAGTTCATACATTTGAGCAGATACGCTAGGTGGAATGAACAAAAAGGAAGACGAGAGACTTGGCAAGAGACTGTCAAACGATACTTTGATTTCTTTGAAAAGCATCTACAAAAGAATCACAAGTTCAAAATGGGAACTATTCGTGAAGAATTAGAACAAGCTATATTAAACTTAGAAATTATGCCAAGCATGAGAGCCTTGATGTCAGCAGGCACAGCTTTAGAACGAGACAACGTAGCAGGATTTAACTGTAGTTATGTTGCTGTTGACAACACACGAGCCTTTGATGAAACACTCTACATCTTAATGTGTGGCACAGGTGTTGGCTTTAGTGTAGAACGACAATACATTAACAAGCTTCCTGATCTTCCAGAAGATATGTCAGACTCAGATACTATCATCAAAGTAGCAGACTCAAAGATTGGTTGGGCAAAAGCCTACAAAGAATTAATGTCTTTATTATATTCAGGACAAATTCCTAAATGGGATGTGTCCAACGTCAGACCACAAGGTGCAAGACTCAAAACTTTTGGAGGTCGTGCCAGTGGTCCAGCACCTTTAGAAGATCTATTTCAATTCACAATTAATATATTCCAAGATGCAAAGATCAAGAACCAAAGAAAGCTAGTATCTATTGACTGCCATGATTTGATGTGTAAGATCGCAGAGGTTGTGGTTGTAGGTGGTGTCAGAAGATCAGCACTTATATCGCTATCTAATCTCTCTGATGAACGTATGAGAAATGCTAAATCGGGAGCATGGTGGGAACACAGTCAACACAGAGCATTGTCTAATAACTCGGTAGCTTATACAGATTCAGCAGAGATGGGAGCGTTCATGCGTGAGTGGTTATCATTATATGAAAGCAGAAACGGAGAACGTGGTATATTTAATAGACAAGCTGCTGAGAAACAAGCATTAAGAAATGGTAGACGAGAAGATTATAAAGACTTTGGTTGTAATCCATGTAGTGAGATCATATTACGCAACAAACAATTCTGTAATTTAACAGAGGTTGTTGTTCGAGCTGACGATAACTGGTCTTCATTATCTAAAAAGATAGAGTTAGCGACAATTCTCGGCACGTTCCAAGCAACTTTAACGAACTTTAGGTATTTAACAAAAGCATGGCAAAACAATACAGTTGAAGAAGCTCTACTTGGTGTGTCTCTTACTGGTATTATGGATAATTCCATGTTAAGTGGACACGATTCTGAAAAAACTCTAGAGAATAATCTACATTGTTTAAGAGATAAAGCAATTAAAACCAACGAAGCGTGGGCAAAGAAGCTGAAGATCAATCCTTCTGCTGCTATTACTTGTGTTAAGCCTAGTGGAACAGTCAGTCAATTGGTTGATAGCTCATCAGGAATACATACTAGACACAGTCCTTATTATATTAGGACTATTCGTGCTGATAAAAAAGATCCTCTTGCACAGTTAATGGTTGATCAAGGAGTTTACCACGAAGATGATATTACTAAACCTGATCACACCTACGTATTCTACTTTCCTATTAAGTCTCCTGAAGGCTCAGTAACAAGAGAAAGCATTACAGCTTTGGAACATTTAGAACTTTGGCAACTTTATCAAGACAACTGGTGTGAGCATAAACCCTCAGTAACTATTTCTGTTAGAGAACATGAGTGGTTAGATGTAGGCTCTTGGGTTTGGAAGAACTTTGAAACAGTATCTGGCATTGCATTCTTACCCTATGCAGATCATTCATATCAGCAAGCACCATACCAGGAGATAACAAAGAAAGAATATAACAAATGGTTAAAGAAAACCACAGACTCAATTGATTGGTCTTTGATAACCGAATATGAAAAAGAAGATTCTACTGAGAACACTAAAGAACTAGCTTGCTCGGCAGGTGTTTGTGAGATACTATAATGAATAAAAAAGACGATAGAATAGAAGCTACACTCCTTACTTTTAAAATGGTTCTAGATGCTAAAGGAAACCTATGGACTGACATAGGTGGACTACCTTTAAAAGATGTTAAACATATTTTTAAAAGCCCTGAAGATGCTCATGTCATTGGTCTTCTAATTCGTGAAGGCACAATAAAACTTAAAAGCATTCATAGGTATTTAGAAAACGAGGCTACTTCTATACAGTATGTGGAGTAAATAAAATAATATGAAAAGTTTAAGAAAAGCAATAGATGCAATGTGTAAAGATTGTACTTATGATGAGTATGATAAAGGTACGTGGAGACAACAAGTAGTTGCCTGTACAATTAAGATATGTCCTTTACATGAAGTTAGACCTGTTACTGGAAAGAACGCAGGAACAAAAACATATTTAACTATGGAACTCTTAAATCATTGGCAAATAAAGCCAGAAGATTTAGATAAAAGAGCTAGAAGCATTCTCAAAGATGCTCCTGAAGGCTGAAATCTATGTGTTTTGCATAGATTACCGAACTCAAATTTCTAAGTAATACCTACCTACTACTATAAATAAAAATGAAAAAACTAACAATAGGAATGGCTACTTACGATGATTACGATGGTGTATTTTTTTCTGTTCAAGCCATTAGAATGTATCATCCAGAGATAATGGATCAAGTTGAGATATTAGTTGTAGACAATAACCCAAGCAGTCCTAGTGGGAAAGAAACAAAAAAATTAATAGATGCTTATGTATCTAATGGTCGATATATACCTTTCACAGAATACAGTAGTTCATTTGTAAAAGGTAAAGTATTTGAAGAAGCACAAGGAGAGTATGTTCTTTGTATAGATTGTCACGTACTTTTAGTTACTGGAGCTTTAAAAAAATTAATTGATTACTATTCTATTTTTCCAAACACTAAAGACTTACTTCAAGGTCCGTTAATACACGATGATTTAAAAAGCTTTTCTACGCATTTTAAACCTGAATGGAGTCAAGGCATGTTTGGAACGTGGGATAACAATCAAGAAGCTTTAGACAAAGGAGATCCTTTTGAAATACCAATGCAAGGTTGTGGTCTTCTTTCATGTAAAAAAGAACATTGGGTAGGGTTTAATCCTGAATTTAGAGGCTTTGGTGGAGAAGAGTGGTATGTTCAAGAGAAGTTTAGAAAACAAGGTGGAAATGTTTTATGTTTGCCTTTTCTACAGTGGATGCATAGGTTTGGCAGACCTAACGAACCTCAATATCCACTCGATATGTATGATCGAATTAGAAACTATCTTATAGGTTGGGCAGAGCTTTATGATGGAGACATAAACAATAAAAAAGTTAAGTCCATAGTAAAACATTTCATAACTGAAGGTTACGAAAAAGAAAAAATAGAAAAGATTGTAGAGCTTTTAATTTAAAAAGTCAAAATGAACAAGAACATCGAATATCAAGTATCCAAATAGAATCCTGAACATCAGTCGATAGCGTTTAAATTCACTTTGCAAATCAACTAACTTTCTTTCATCTATCCTTATCCAGGGTACTCTTTGTTCTTGTTTTGCCATTTATTTAATTTTAATTAATTTAGGTCGCTTCTCTTCAGGTATGATCCTTTCAAGATCTATCTTCAACAAGCCATTCTTAAATGTAGCGCCTGTTACTTCGACATCTTCAGCCAAACTAAACTGTCTTCGGAAAGAGCGTTGCGCTATTCCTCTGTATAGTTTATTCTCGGCTTCATCTTTACTAGAAGACTCATAAGAAACACTGAGTGTGTTTTCTTGTGCTTCAACCGCAAGATCTTTCTTGTCGATACCTGCTAGAGCAACCTCGATTGTATATTGATCTCCATCTTTTATCACATTATATGGAGGGTAAGTTGGCAGACTTTTAGAACCAGCAGACATTTGTGTCATGTTCTCGAAGAGTCTGTCAAACCCTACAAATAATGATGAAAATATGGGATCTCCGAAATCTACTAACCCATAGCGAGTTAGGTTTGAGTTACGTCTAATCATTTTATTTCTCCTTATTTATAAGCAAGATTAATGTTATGAAACACACCCATTTAGGGTATGCTTCGTTAATGCCTCTCACAGAGCCTCGTATGAGCGTTCTAAGAGGACTTTATCTGCCTAGTAATGGTTTGTTATCGATTACTAAACAAACTTCTTAAATACCGCACTCCACGAATTATGCGAGATACGATAAAATTAACAATCGGTATTGAATATATTAGCTTTGCTGTTCCTGTGACTCGTTCTACAATTCTACCAGCCATCGTAGGATCTTTATACCAATATACAAACATACAAATTATTATTAAAGTCTGTAATATATTTAAAAATATGCTCATCTTATTATTGCAAGTTGTATAAAATTTATTAATAAAAACAAACTTGAACCTATTATCATTAATACCATCAATATAAATAATATTTCAAATAAATTCCTAATTGTTTTTTTTAATAAGTCTCTCAAATCTATTTTATCTTCTTACTAAGCTACCACCAAAATACATTCCAATAATAGCTGATACTAAATTAGTATCTAGTTGTGTTATTACTAACCCTTGAAATGTGATCCATTCAAAAATCTCTCTGCCTTCTCTGAAAAACATAAATCCAGGTCGCCAATTTGTATAACCCACAGTTACATCCACAGTTGGATAATACACAGCTACAAGTTTCGGCAATAAAACAATAGCAAAAACAGCAGTCAAGGCTATGATCCTTCTTGTCCACTGGAAGCCTTTATTAGGATCAGTTCTTGCAGCTTGAATAGCCTCAAGTTGAAACTTACCTCTAGCTATTAATAGCTTTTGTGCTTCAGCTTTAGCCTTACGGCTTTGCGACCATACACTTAGTAATCCACTAAGCAAAGTCGAACCAAGCATAGTAATTATTTCAAACGGAAAGCCCATCTTCTTTTAATATTTCCTCTACTAGTTCTTCATAGAGTTTTCTAAAATTCTCTAAGACCATAAAAGACAAGTCTTGTTTTATTTGATAAATTCTATAAATTTCATAAGCCCTTTCAAGTTGTTCTTCAGTGTATAGTAACATACTGTTATTATAGGAAGTATTTTAAGATTTGTCAAGTTTTAATTTATCTAAAAATATTTCTTTGACTTTGTTCACCTTGACTAAAATGCCATTCTTCTTTATCGTCTTGTACAAATCCATATTTTCCTAAAATAGGAATAAGTTCCGCAAGTTCTTTTCTATTATAATCTCTGTAGTAAGGTTGGTTTAAATCTATCGCTTGTCCTTCGACATGGTAAGAGTCTCCTCCTTTTTGATAAGGAGGCTGACTAGTTATTTTATTTCCTTCAGGATCGTTATAATAACCTTGTCGTTTATAATCTTTTAGATTTCTATAATACAGATTTTGTCTTTCTATTTTATAGTCTTTTCCAACAGTAGAATCTGCTAAATATATAGGCTTTCCATATTCTTTTTGAGCTGCTACTAAATCTTTCATTGATGTTTCTTTTAAACGTGCTGGTAATCCTTTATCTTTAGACACCGCTACTGCTGCTCTTTTGCTTATACCTTCTTTAAGAGCTTTTTGAAACTCCTTTTCACTATGTGTTGCAAAAGCATCAGAACTTATTATATCTTCTTCTAAAAGAAACTTACCTTTTCTTCTACCTAATACTTCTAGCAAACTAATGCTACCTTCAGCAAACCCAATCCTTCCACCACTAGCTTCTTTATCTCTTTTTTCTGTTGCTGCTTTTTTCGTTGCCTTTTTTAGTTTTTTTGCTAACTTCCTTTCCTTACTACCAATTCTTTGCATCTTTTTCCACTCTTCTTGTGAGTATCTTTGACCTGTAGCTTCATCTAAAACTGAAGTTTTTACAAATTCATCCCATGCTTTTTCATTTGCAATTGCTATATCTTTTAATGATTCTTGTATATCATCATAAGAATAACCTTGTTTTCCCCACTCTTCATATTGTTCATCAGTTATAGGCATATTTGCGCCTCCCCATTCTGCAAATTTTCCAGGATCTATTGGTTTCCAATCAGAACGTAAGGTAGGATAACGCTCCCAAGAAGCAGGTCTTTGTTGACCGTATCTTGGGGCTCTTTCTTTAAGTCTTCTTTGAAGGCTTGGCATTCGTGCTGTTACTGTTATTTCTTCCATCGTTGGTGTACCTTCTTGAAATCCAATCCTTCCACCATCTCGTTTGGCTTGTCTTATTTCTAAAGCATCTCTTAAGCTAGTTACTCCTGGAAATGAGAATAAAACACTTTGTTGATTACTATCTATTATTCCTTGCCTTTCTTGTTCGGCTCTATCTTCATCTCTTTCAATTTCAGCTTCAGTTTTAGTAGGAACTTGAAGCCATAAAGCAAGTGCATTTGCATCTTCATCAATATTTTTCATGGATTCTATTTCCCATCTATCTTTCGGGTTTATTTCTAATTGCTGTTTAGCCACATCTCCAATAGATCCAAGAAAATATTGTTCTCTTGTATATCCACCATCTCTTTTAGCTTTACGTTTCTTCAAAGCTTTTTCAAATTTACTCATCTGTTTTTCTGATACAGGTGCAACACCGATGGATACCATCAAGCCTCCACCGCCTGTGAATCCTAAACGAGCCAACGGATCTTCTACTCCGTTTAGCAAACCACCTCCAGAGAATCCTAATCTTTCTAAAGGCTCGTCATAAGGCAAGCCTGTATTCGGATCTATTCTCTCTGAAGGATCAGCAGCTACATTAGGAACTGGAAAGTCTTCGGAGATTGCACCACCTTCAAATTGTGGTTTTCTTTTAGGATAACCTAGCTGTTCAGGTTTTGTTACTCCTTTTGATTTTAATAAACGATACATTTTATCTCTAGATTCAGCACTATTTTCTTTTGCCCACTTAATTAGTTTCCGTTGTACTGGTTTAGAATAAGCATAAAAACCTGGAGATTTTGTTACTATTATTTCTAACATTGATTTAGTACCAGTAAGATAGTCAATAAAATCTGATCCTGTAGGACTTCCCATAAGAGGAGTCATTTTTAATAGTTTTATTAATCCTCCATATTGGCTATATTCTAATTGTTGAAACCCTCTCCAAACATATTCTAACATTCCTAAACCACCAACACGCTTAATACCTTCTGAAATAACTTCAGCATCTGAGCGTTTTCCCCATGTTCTTTCTCCTTGAGTACGCCATTCGTTACCCATGATACCTGTCATTGCCATCAGCGTACCACCAACCAAAGCTTGTCCTGATTGTACTGGTCCTTGCAACATTCCTTGTGCAAAGCGTTTCATGATAGTATTACCAAAAGCATAAGGATAAGATAACAGTTGTGTTAGAACATTGTATCTAGGATCTTGAAGCCATAGCGAAGTTAGTCCTGCTTTTTTAGGATTAAGAATAACCTGCCTTGCAAAACGACCTCCTCCTTCATTTATTTGTCTTTCAAATAAAAGCTTTTGTTCTTTAGCTAATTGCCCATTTGCCCATTTTATTGCAGTTGGTATGTCTATATTTAATTCATTTAATTCTAGCGTATATCTTTCTATTGATGGTTTAGAATATCCTCCTTTAGCTAATTTTCTAGCATTCTTTTTAATAAGGTCTTTACCCATCATATAACTAGCCAGCTCAACTGTCTTTGTCCATTCAGCTAATAAGTTAAGTCTAAAGAATCCTCTTTGTACTCCTTTTAACATAGGATTTTTAATATCGCCAGCAAAAATAGAGTCTAGTCTTTGCATAGTTGCTAGATCTAAAGCAACAAACACACTATTTGCATCTCTTAATGTTTCTGATTTAGTAAGCCATTTAGGAGTTTTATTAACAGCTACTGCTTTATACATATGTCTTGCTGTATTTTGACTACGAACAGCCATTACTTTGGTTAAATTATAAACATAATTAGGTGCATCTATTCGTGTTAGTGGTACAAATACTTCTGACAAACTTGTAAGCGTAGCTAGTGGTAGAGTAGCTACTTGAGTTACAACTTGCCAAGCTTCAGAAGCAAGTCTTGCTTTTCCTTCCAGTTGTGGAAGATCACCAATTGTAAATTTCCACATTTTTTCTAGTCTTTTTAAATCTTTTCGACTTATTAAATGTTCTTTACCTGCAGCTTTTAACTGTTGTTCTATTGTTCCGCCTACTTTAGTTTTGTCATATATTTTTTTTCCTAATCCTCTTGTATTTTCACCTACAATAAATCCTTTCTTTCCTTTTATTAACATTGTAGGTAATTTAGGTATTCCTCCATGCCTTGCTTCAGCACTTAATTTTGCAATATCCCAAAAATATTTTCTAAATACTTCTTCTACATTATTATCTAATATATCTGTTATTTTTGTATCATCTATTTTATCTATAGTTCTTGCAAATCTTGAATTAATATTAGATCCTAATCCAAACCTATCTGATTTATCTAACATTTCATCAATCAATTGTTTTGCTTGTTGTCTTGAATCTACCTGTTTACTTCTTAGTAACTCTTTAATAAATATTTCTTGCCCTTCATCAGTATTTAGATATTTAGAATATACACGAGGAAAGTGATTTTTAACGTGCTTTAAAGGAAGACCTGATTTTACAGCAATTTCAAAAGCTGCATCATCTAATCTTCTTAATCCTATTGCTGCCTTTGTAAAATCACTTACTGTATAACCATATTTATTTGCAGCATTTATAATTTCTTTAGAAATTTTTACAGAAGTTATTCCTGGTTGTTTCTCGAACATACCGCCACGAACTGCTTCAGAAAGTAATTTATTTGTTTCATCGTCTATTCTATCTAGTCCTTTCCAACCTCCTCTAAGTTGATCTAATGTAGATTTTTTTTGTATTTTTGCTTGCTGTATTCTTGTTCTAGCTCCAGATTTTAAAGGTTCTAGAATATCTGTAAGTTCAGCAACAAGTTTTCCTGTCAATGACCAAGCATCGTCTGTATAAGTATTAGGAATTTTCTCTTGTGCTTGCTGATAAGTTCTTATAAGTGCTTTAGCATTTACAGATTCTAGCATAGATTTTAAATCTGACGAATACTTAGCAGGCACTTTATACTCTACAACTGCTGGACTAAAACTTCTACCCATACCGAAATCAATATGCTGCTGCATTACTTCTACACTAGCAGTTAGTTTTTGTCCTGTTAATTCATCTGTTTTTTCATAGACTTTAGCAATGGCATTCTTTATAGGTGCTGTTACAACTGGAATTTTTTCTATACCTTTTGCTAAACCTGCACCAAGAACAATTCCCAATCCTGTGTGTGTTGCCCATTCTGTATAATTTACACCTTTTTTTTCGGGATCTAACTGCATCTCTACTTCTTGATTCAATCTATTCATTACTCCAGAAAATGCACCTGTAAAAGTTGCAGTACTTTTAGCTGGAGTAGAAACAAAACTTCTTGCTAAAGAGTGTACATTCTTTTTAGTTAAACCACTTCTCATAGTATTAGCTACAGCTTGTCTTATCATAAATTTTCCTGTTTCTGTAGCTCCTGTTCGAGCTGCAATAGATCCTCCTCCTGTAAAAGGCGCAAGAAGCATTGCAACTATCATAGAAGGATCTGACATTGCTTGCCAACCATACTGTCTAACTGATTTAAACTTTTGTTGAAAACTAGAATCTGACCAACTTGTATTATCAAATGTTTCTTTTAAAAGCATATATCTTTCTTTTTGTTTATTAGACCATTTCTTAGATTGATTCATTCTTCTGATCATATCATCAATAGAAATTTCTTTTCTAAAATAATATGCCATATCAGTAGCCTTACCTTCTTCTCCCATTTCTTGAAAGAAATCGTAGGCTACTTGATTAATTGTTTTGTTTTTTATGAAATCGTCTAAGGTTTTGATATAAGAAATATCACCAGGAGGTATTGATTTAGGATTAACAGGATACCTATCATCGTAATTAAGAACTGACTTTTCTAATTTTATTTCATCTGGAGTAGTTAGCGCAGAACGAAAGTTTTTTAATTGTCTATCGTAATAAGGAATATCTTGTGTGGTCTCTTCTGTTCTTCTAGGAACAAAATAAGAAAATTCCCCTGTTTCTTCTATTTTCTCTACTACTTCATCTTCTTCATCTTCTTCATCTTCTTCTTCCTCTTGTGAATCAAAAGGATCGGAGGAAAGCAAAGCTCTTCTAAAAGAATTTATTTGTTCTTTATGAGTAATATTAGCCATAATTATTCTATAGCTTCTTCTTCTTCGTTTTTACTTCGTCTTCTTTTTTCAAGCAAAGACATAAATCCTGCTGTAGTTGCAAATCCAGGTCCATATTTCTTGACTGCTTCCGTTGCTGCTTCTTTAGTAAATCTTTGTAATAACCATGCTCTACCTACTTCTTCTGCCGTAACAGTAGTTTTACCACCATAAGTATACTTTGGATTTTTTAATATTTCATTAACTATAAGTTTATCTTTTTCAGATAAGTCTTTATACCATTTACTGTCTTTAATAACACCTTTCCTAACATTAGGATTTAAACCTTTTATTTGTTTTTTCTTTTCTTTTTCTATCCATTTTCTTCGTAAAACTGCTAATCTAGCTTTACCTTCTGTACTATTAGGATTTTTTACTTTCCACTTAGGCATATTTTTTTGTGCAAGATTAAATAATTTATCATTCTTAAAAATAAGCGAATCTATTTTTCCTTTAATATTAACTACATTTTTACCTTTTAACATAGCGTTTCCTATTGATAAATATGTTCTAGCCATTATTGGTGGACCTGCTCTCTTTACTGCCCATTTTCTAATGGCATTTGCAGGATGAATAGACATTAATGTATATGCTGCAACAGTTGCTTTATCTTCCCAACCACGAGCATCTCTTCTTTCTTGTCTCCTTTCTTGTCGTAATTGCCTTCTAGATTTTTCTGTACCTGGTATTTCTTCTTCTGTTTCTACAGCAGTAATATCTTCTGCTTTCTTCTGTGCTGTAACCACAATCTCTTCTAAGTCTAATTCATCCATCTGTGTATCTATATCTAATTCTTTTTTAGTTGTATCAGAAGGATACTTGCCTTCACTAAATACATTATCAAATACAGCAGTAGCTTCTTTATTTAATGCAACATTATAAAACGCAAGTTCTGAATATACAGAATCTCTTAGATAATCATATGCAGCATTAAATTCTTGTCTTCCAAAATTTGTCATATCTTCGGATGTTCTAATAAAAGGATTTAATCTTTCAGCAATATCTGGACTTACTTTTCCTAATTCTTTTGCAGTTGCATATAAATAATCATATCTATCTATCATATTTGTAATTTGATTTACACTTGGTTTTTTATTTTTAGGATCACCAGTATATTTAGAACTAAACTCACCATCACCATTTTCCCAATTTATAAATTGTCTAGATATTGTATCAATAGCTAGTTTTTTCTCTTCATCAAGATCAGTATAACTTCTTATTACTTGAGAATTTTTAACACCTGCTATTTCTTTATCATAAAGTATATCTGTTCCTAGTAATATTGCCCAATCAGAACCTTTTCCTATTCCTTTTGTGTTTGCTATACCTGTTACTTGATACATTTTATCAAAATTTTTCAAACCAAACAATCCTCCAGTTTCGCTTTGTGTAAAAGACATAGTTAATACATCTGTTAAAGCTTTTGCTTTTATATCTCCTAAATCTTGTTCTCCTGCAAGAACATAGTTATTTATAGCTGATGAATAAGCACCACCAAAAGAAGCTATAGAAGGATCATCGTTATTTAAAGCTTTTATCATATGCTCTAGAACACTACCAGCCGATCTAGCTGCTGCTGGATTTGATTGTATAAAATCTAAAAGTTGACTTGTCTTTTCTTGTCTATTAGCTTCAGATAACCAACCTTTATTTATTAAGAAATTTACTCTTTCATTAACAAATTGTTGAGAATCTCCTGATGAATTATACCTAAGACCTTCTAAGATATTAAGACCAGATTTATAAGCATTTAATTCACTAGTTGGTCCTAAACTATAAGGTAGATTTTTAGGTTTAGTAACCTTAGATCCAGTAGTAAAAAATGCTTCATATAATTGTCTGTCTCCTTTGTCAAGATCCTTATAATTAGTACCAGTTGCCAATACTTTAGCAACCCTAAGTTTCATATTATTTAAGTCATCTGTTGCACCTGCTGCAAATGCATCCTTTATTCTGTATCTGCCAACTGTTTTTAGAATCTTCGTAGTCGCATCTCTGTATGTTATCCTTCCTTCAGGTGTCTGATCTGCAAGATAAACCGCTTCTGCTTCCATTAGCGCATCTAAACCATCTAATATTCTTTGCTTTTGTTGTGCATCTGTTAAAGGTGCAAGGTCTGTTTTAAAACCAATATGTTTTGCAGCATCCTTATAACTAAAGCCTTCTCCTGCTGCTAGTGCAGTATCTTTAGTTTGATCCACAATCTTTTCTGCTTCAGCAACATCTTTATTACTATTATCTTCAGGTTTATTTAATATTGCACCAGCCTCTCTAAGCTCTTCTTTTTGTTCAGCAGTAAAATCCTTTTGAATCTGATTCCAACCTGTCAAAAGAGTATCTACCATTATTTCAAAATCTTCGTCAGCTACACTATCACTTATATTAAAAGAAAGCCTTCTTTTTAATCCATCACCTATATCTTCGTTTTGTACATCATTAATAATATTTGATATAACATTTCCGTCTGTTATTCCTAATTTATATAACCAACCATCAAGTTGCGAAATACTTACAAGTTGTCCGTCTAATGTAGCTGCCTTTGTTTGTACTTTCAATAATCCTTCAATATGATCAATTCTTTTTTGTACATTCGCAGATGTTAAAAGAACACCTGTTTCTTTATCCTTTAAATTACCAAAATATCCTAAATCCTTTTCGTATTTTTCTATCATACGCTTTGCATCTTCTTGGATTCTTGGCTCTGCTGTTGCCATATAATTCTGTATGTCTATTAATCTCATATCTGTGGTTTTAGGCACACCTGCTGCATCTCTTCCTCCTAACATTGCTCTCAAAGTATCCAGGTGGCTTGCTTCATTAAAACCAGCTTTTGTCAAAAAATGAGCAGTATAGTCTGTTTTATCCATTGGATTACGTATACCTATCTCTCCTCCGTCTTTAGCTATTAACGCTTTTTGAGCTTCAAAATTTGCCATATAGGTTTTCATAGGATTAATTTTTTCTAATACTTGATTCAAACTATATGATCTATTACCAGCATTAGCTACTACTTGGTTAAATAAATCTTTTTGACCAGACTTACCAATACCTTTAAATACTTGTCCTATAAGCTCAAGACCGAAAACTTTTCCAGCCTCTCTGAGTCTTCCTTTAAAACTAGATCTTCTATCAGCTTCTTCATCAGCAGCTCTCATAAAGCCTGTTCTTTCAGAACGATAACTTTCAGCTTCTCTTGCGCCCATACCTCTCCATCTGCTACTACTAGCCATTATATTATCTCCTCAGTTTGTTCTTCTGTTGTTGTTTCTGTTTTTTCCATAAGACTCTTTTCTTTAAACTGTTCTGGTATTTCTAATTCTTCTAATCTTTCTTGCATTTCAGAAGGCAAAGTAGATACCTTACTTCCGTTTCTTAACTGCTGTTCTATAATCTGTGTGAATCTTTGGTTCAGTTCAATTTTTTCTTCATCACTTAATTCTCCTTCTTCTTCCTCTTCTTCTCCTTCGTAAAGAACATAGTCTATACTAGCTTTTTCTGCAAAAGCTATTAACATAAACATTACAGGTTCTGCCAACATTAACATCAAATCAGGATTCCACATACCTTTTCTAAATCCTTCAAACAATATAAAATGTGTTAATTCAGTTATAGCAATACCAGCTTTCATAGAGTTTAGTATGCTTTCAAAAGAGCCTTCTTCTGTTACTGTAAGAAAGACTTTATTTATACCATCTGATAAAGTTGATATTGCAGCAGGTTTTTCAAAAGCCATAGGATTCTCTGGATCTGACATTAATCCTTGACCAGGAATCGGTTTCTCAAAGTCTGGTGTTCTAATTGTTCCTAAATCTAATTCTACCATGATTTATATACTCCGTTTTTAACCAACATGTCCAGGAAGTGTATATGGTTTTGTTTCTTCTGTATAATTATAAGGACTTGCAAAATACTCACCATTATTAATATTCCTTGTATGATTAGCAACAGAAAGAATGTCCATTCCTGGAAGATTAGGCAATATTCCACTTCCCTGTGGCAAAGGATCTAAAGGATAAACATAACTTGGCACTACTTCTTTTTGTTCATCTTCGTTTAATCCTATTGTTTCGTCAATCTTATCTTGAATAAGTCGTTGAGGATCAAGATAATCTTCTACTTTTCCCATAGCATATTCTCCACTTTTTTTAAATATTTCCTCTGGATCTCTTATATAACCTTGAACACCAGGTGTTTTAATAGTTTCAACACCAGTTTGTTTTAGTCCTTTAGGAAGAGGTTTGCCATCAAAGTCAAGATATATTCTATCATCATCAATACCAGTTGCTACATAAATAGGCTGTTGTTCATATTTTCCACGCCATGTTTCTCCAGCACTTTCTTTTAAATTTTGCCATCCTTTTTGAAAAAAGCCCAAATCATCTTCTCCTTTTTGCATAGCTAGTAAACTTTCATCTACAG
>Ga0208668_1000029_pt1 | contig 31660 bp, 43 predicted proteins | sample 18_taG_FD_184093 | JGI IMG/M metagenome (GOLD analysis project Ga0208668, IMG submission 184093) | Marine viral communities from the Subarctic Pacific Ocean - 18_ETSP_OMZAT15316 metaG (SPAdes) (version 2) | ecosystem: Environmental > Aquatic > Marine > Oceanic | place: Pacific Ocean | collected...
TACATATTAGAATATCTATCCCGATATCCAAATGGTGAACCATATCCGTAATAAGAATAAAATAATCTATCACTATAATATGTGCCTAATGAATAAGATGTATATCTATCGTAACCCCATTCCGTTTCTTCTGTTTCAGGTTTGAGTGAATGTAACGCAGCAAGTTGTGTATAGCACCCCAACAAGGACATGCTCCCAATGACCAATACACAACTCAATAATATGTTTCTAAGTTTCATTATTTATCCCTATGTTTTCTATTCCAACCACCTGGTTTAAAATGTTTCTCACCTTGATGATATCCAATATAGTAAGCTAAACTTCCAACTACAACTAACCGAACAACTGAACGAATCTTTTGTCTCTTAGCCATTTCTTTACGTTTGGCCATAACCATTCTATTACGTCTTATATCACCTCGATTCCAATCTTTCTTATCATGTTTACGTTCTTCTTTAATAGTAACTTCTGTCTTACCATCTTCTTCTTTAATTTCAACTTCTTGTGCCATCAAAGGTAAAGTGAAAGCTAAAATTAAAAAACTTGAAATTAACTTCTTCATGGTTTTCTCCTTATTTATAAATATCTCTATAAATCAAATCTAATTACTAAATTTAATGGAGTTTCTAGATCATTTTTGATTGGTCTTGCCAATTTACCTAAAGCAACCAAATTATTAGTGTCATTGTAAAGTCCAATATTTGTGATGTATGGAGCAAAATCGGAATGAGTTACAAAATTGTTAAATGTATCAGTAGCATTATAAGTTTGTTTAAAACTCTGTCCCCCAAGAAATTGCCAATAAACAGAAGATCCATAAATAGCTGGGCCCCTTCCTTCATGTGTAGTATCATTGTATCTAAATCCTGGTGCCGGTTCATCTCCTGGTCCAAAGTATTTATATCTCGTTATACTTTCAGTTGCTGTTGTTATACTTCCACTATAACCTTCTGTTACACTAATGTTCATAGTTTTATTTAAATCACTTGGCATAACCTTACAATTATATTGGTGCTGATATATTGTATGTGTAGACCTAAAACTGAATGAAAATCCATCATCCCCGTTAGTTAAACCTACTCTCCTATAAGAACCTGTTTCTGTAATGGCTACTATACCATGCTTATAAAAAATATTTCCTACTTGACTTCCACTTGCATCGGCGGTTAGATATGCTCTATCGAAACTAGCACTTTTGTAATTCGCGAAACTTGAAGAATGAGCTAAATCATAAAGATTTCCATCACCATCATCTATAATTGTTATTGAACTATCAGTGCTATTATCAACGAGTCTAAAAGAATTGGGTTTTATTTCTTCGCCAAAGAATTTTTGAGGTACTGTTATAATATTTACACTCTCATATAACTCTCTTTTATTATCATAGATATTCCCCAACCTATAATATAAATTTTCATTATCTATTCTATGTTCTGATCCAACAACATTTGTTTTACTGCCACCTACATCGTAATAATCAGCTAAATATCTTTGTGGTCCATATTCTGGACTTTTATTATAATTGTTTCTGTAAAATAAATGGTGAACACCATAATAGGTAGGAATTTTATAAAATGTTTGAATTGTAGCTGCATAACCACTAGCATAATCATAAAAGGATTGAGATGCTGCCGTAGCTACATCAAATCCTCTTACACTTCCACTGAGGCCTTCAAGTCCAAATACACCACTCCCACTATCTACATCTGAAAATGAAAATTGTTTATGAACTTGAAATGGTTCAATCGAAATATCGTCTGGTCCGAACTTTCTATAGAAAGACACCGTTTGTCTCCCTTACGTTAAAAATCTAATTTAACTTTAACTATTGCTTCTCTGGCAAATGACTTTAAGATAGGTTTACTAAGTTTAGCTACAGCTAACAGTTCATTAGTGTCATTATAAAGACCCACAGTTGAAATATAAACTTTTGGATCTCTTTCAAACGTCTGCTGAGTCAATGAACCATCTGACGATGTAAAGAATGTAGGATTATTACTAAAATTAAAATCTCTATTATGAACTCTACAGAAATAATGTGTTGAAGAAATATTTTCTTGTCTACGAGCTCTAAAACTAACACCTCGAACTATATCATTAAACATTCGTCCCGCATTGTTATTATTTGTATCCGAAGAACTTACTGTTCCTAAGTTCAATTGTCCAGTAGAACCTGAAGCATTCAATGGAGCTGGATGTAAAATTATAGCTCCCATATCTGGATAAAATAATCCGTACCCACCACCAGCTTGAGCTGCAGCAGCTGTATTAATAACAGCCGTTCCACTCGAAATAGAACCTGAAACTACATCATAAACCCTACCACCAATATCTACTGATGATAAATCCGCTTTAGAACTATTATCAATTAATTTAACTGTTCCCGCACTTGAACTTAAATGAAGCTCCCATTGGCCTGGATCTATTCTTTCCCTAAATCTCGACCTTCTAAAAGAAAGTACATAAATATCATCAGAATCATAAGGACCTGCAAATGTAAATTTATCATCGGTTGGTCCTAACATTACATTTCCAAATTGATTATAAACAGCTGCAGTTGCTCTATTGCCAGTTGATAATCCAAGACCACCTTTAGAACCACTACCTCCATCATGACCATAAGCTACACTGAACTGAACTTCTGCGTTTGAATCTGTTGCTGGATCTGTTTTATATACATCATAAAAATAATCACCACTACTACCACTCTGAGTTGAGGAAGTATAAAAAGAGGTTAGTGTAGTTGATCCACCAGACCACATTCCAGAAGAAACAGTCTGTCTTAGATTTTCTACTATATCACCCGATGTTCCATCTTCCTCAAAAGTAAAAGCTTTAAAAATTTCCGCCATTATAAACTCCTATTAAGTTAATGTAGCCTTGACTGTTAATGGTACTGTAAAAGTAGCTCCAGTTTTATTACCAATCACGGTTAATTGAGTTTTAATTACAGATGTAAGTGATCTAGATGTAATATTAACTCTCTGTGCAACAACTGTGATACTCCTCTTCTTCTCTTCTTCACTTAAGAAAATTGGAGTCGTTGCTCCTGCCACATTGACTTCTGCACCTTCACCAACAACCATAGTGGCTGCATCTGAATCATGTAAAATAAATGTATATCCATCAGTTGCATCATCACCATTTCTGGTAGTTGGACTTACTGCCTGAGAAATCCCGGCTCGTTGAAATACATAGGAAGCTACTGCCAATTCAAGTATAGGCATCTTAACTGTATCTTTTGGAAGTGTTACCAATTTATATCTCATAGACTGATTTTCATCTGAAATTGCTTCTAACATAGGCATGTTTTCAATTACAGCCCCATAGTAATTTGTTCCATTTGGATGCGTAGTATCCCACAGTGTATAATCTACTTCATCATCAGATAAAGCAAATTTAGTAATTTTAAATTCATTTTCACCCCTTGCTAATAGTTCCCTGCCCTTCTTTGTAAGAACAGCATCTATTGTAATTGAGGAATTATCAAGAAATCCCATATTATTTTCTCCTGTGATTTGAGCATAATAGATAAACAAGTTAGATAATTTAACTCACTTATAAATATACTCTTTGTTAATTTTTCACACCTTTTAAGTTATTATGCAGCTTTAAGCTTTGATGAACCTCCATCTGCAGTTGTCAATACAGTAGCGTCTCCTATTATTATCTCTACTGGTGATTTTCCATCTGGTGTTGTTTTTTGTGTTTGTAAACATCCATCAAATGCTAAATTTCTTAGTGCCTTAACTTGTTCCCATTTAGTGTCATATTCAGATGCATAATATGATGAAGAATCTGCATTTAAATGTAATTTATCATCTCTATCCCTATAAATAAGACTATCTTTACTATAAAATGATGGAGCCCCAGATGAAGTATAAAAATAAAGTGTAGATTGATTAAAATCCGATGCTCTAGAACTACTAACAAACGGAATTATTGCTTCAGCAAAAACATAATTAGGTCCTCCTGTATCAACTGAAGCAGTTGCATAAGGAGTGTGTGAATCACCTAATTTATATAAAGTTGGATCTATAAAAGAACTCTGTGAAATGGCTCCTTGATGATAAGGATATAAACCATCATTTACAGTACTTCCACTCATCACTAATTGTGTTCCATATCTTTTATCTGGTAAAGTCTCATTATCTGTTTCTCTTGTTATTGAAATTGACCCAGAAAAATATTCGTTAGAAGATGAAGGTGGACCATTAAATACTCTCACCTTTGGTCTTTCAAATATATTTGGTTCTATGACAACACCAAGAGTAGGTTTAACTCTTGCTGGCAATAAATCTACAAGTTGTTCAAATATAGAAAAGTCATAAAATTTTAATAGTCTAAGATAATCCCAAAAATTGTTTGGACCTGTATATTTCTGCCAATAAGTTTCTCTAACTCCAGATAATCCCCTGTATTCATATTCATATAAATCTCTTGGATCTCCAATATACTGATTAAAATCTAAATCTGCAACAGAAAATTGAATATCTTCATTGACCACATCAACTGGTGAAAAATATAATCCAACTTTATTTGAATCATTTGGTGCAAAATCAAACGCACTTACTTCAGCCCGTTTATCAACACTTAACTGACCTCTTTCTAATACATTACTTTCTATTCTTATTTTACTTCCTAATCTTCTACTTGGGCCATTGTTCGGAACAAACATTTGCATTTTATCACTAATACTTGAATAATTAGTTTCGTTTGCAAATCCGAATGCACTGCCAGTTTGTGTAAATGTTTGATTTGCAGAAGTATCTCTTATTTCATTATCAGTAGAATGGTTTTTTGCTTCATTAAATGAATATCTCATAATCAATTCTGTGTAAGAAGCCGAAGGGCTATTTCCATCATATGCTTTTGCTGCTTTAACATGATTATCAAATCTAGACTCACTTAACGCAGAATTCCACAATCTAAATTCTTGCATAGAACCACTAAAAGGAGCTCCGAAAGTTGTTAAATAATTAACTCCAAATGCTGATCCTGTCCGCCCTCCCAAATAAAGTGCAGAATCCGCGGTGAAAGATTCATTGTATGACTGAGTTGCCGCCTTTATAGATCCAGTCTGTCCTGCTTCTAACATTATATAAAAACTATCTTCTAATGCTAAATTGTCTCCACCTTCAGTATCTAAATTATCCGTATCACCTAAAAAGGATTCCGTAGCACTTCCATATAAATTAATTCTTCCAAATCCCTGATCGTACTTCTTTACAAAAAGTTTATATCTAATATCTTGTGATATGTGGTCAGCCGCGAGTGGTTTATCATTAAAAGAATCATCTGCTTCTTCTCTTCTTAACATTACATTCCACCACTCTCCATCATAAACCGGTAATTGTGATGAAGATACTTCTCTAACTCCATCAGAACCAGAAAACATCAACGAAACGTGTCCTCTATTATCAGTAGAATCATTTTCTTTCAATCGAATAACCCAAGCTGTACTGCCTGAAGGTGCAAGACCACCAGAACTTTCTGTTCTTACTTCTGATTGAAGTAAAATCTGACTTGAACCTGTTGCAGTCTTAAATCTAAATTCTACTGTATCTGGTTTTCGACTAGTTCCATATGCCCCTTGATCATTATCACTCCAAAGTGTTTTAACATATTGACTTCCCTTAAAATCAATTGCCTTTGAAAATTTTCGTGTAACACCATAAGATAATTTAGAAGTTTGTGTGTCTTGTAAATCTGGTCCACCATATTCTCTTATTCTTAATATAGAAGATGGAATACCATAACAATTTATAAGTGCTCTAAGAGCTTTCTCTGTTCCCTTAGTTTTTATAAAGTAAGGATTATTTTCAACAATTCTTTTCCAAATTTCTCTTGAAATATCTTTTTCTGAAGTTACCGATCTTACACTTGGATCAGAACCTGTTATTTCTTTTCCTAAAACATATCTCGGTAAATTAATAATATCCTTATTTGTCTTTAAAGTTGTTCCAAGTGACTTCCCTACATTATAAACCAAGTCCTTTGAATATCCTCTATTTAACTCTCTCCGTCTATCGTGAATGGAGTCCATATTTTTAACATACATCCAAACATTATCAAAATGTTGTGCCGTCATTTTCATCATTTTCAAAAATGGTTCATTCTCTGTATCATCTGTTATATGATTTGGTAACATATTCATAAAGTTACCATCGTTCTCTATATCATATAATGAAGCAGATTCTATTTGCTTGTCATACCATACACTCGCCTGAGATGAAGTAGTCGCTGCTAACATATAAGGACTTGATTTTGTTCCGGCACCACTTGTTTTAGGCCAAGAAGAATCAAGAGTTAAAATATGTTTTGATCCTGTAGTAAAAGATGAACTCTCAAAATATAAATACCGTTCATAACCATCAAAACTATTAATCATTTGTCTTTTACTTACATTTTGTTTAGATACATCAACTCCAGATCCTGTTATTGTTCCGAAGTGAGTACTTTGACTTGTAGCACTTTCTATTTGTTCTAATTTGTATTTAAAATTCTGAAGTCTTTGTTTTGCTGAACTAAAATTAACAAAGTTTTCATATTTGTCGTATTCAACATTTAATAACGCGGTATTAGCAAAACTACCACTAAGAAGTTCATTCTCTATCTCTTCTCTAATATCATCGTCCGCCGTTACAATATCATCATAAGTTTGAAATGTCGTTTCCCTCTTCCCAACTGGACTATCTATTACGTCCATATTTGGAGATCGTAAAACAAGAGTTCCTACTTCTTGGTCTATAAATGGAATTATAACAACTTCATCTTCATATGGATCTGCCATTTCCTTAACAACATAACAATAATCCTTTTCAGATATTCCTGCTGGTAATGGATCATATAACTTATAAACTATAGAATGTGGATATTCTTCAAAAGTTGTATCATCTCTTTGCCAATTTACAGCTAATGCTAAATTTGGATTATCAAAATGTAATAAAGTTGTAAGGTCTTTTTTAGCCTTTGTTCTATAAGCAGTTTTCCATTTACTAAATTTTTGGTTCTCTGTTAATTCATTCAATCCACTTTGTTCATATGGAATTCCAAGTTCAGTTCTTTTATCATCATAAGAATCTGCAACTCGTATAGTATCTCTGTCTATTACTTCTATTATTTTTGATTCAAATCTAAGTTTCTTTCCATCCTTTACATATGCGTCCCAAATAACAAGTTTTCCCCCAATCATTTTTTTTGTAAACCCCGCATCATCATTTCTTAAATCTGCATCAAGTTTAGTTTTGTCCTTTAAATCAAATTGAATGTCCCCCCACCCTGCAGCCGAAATGGGCGTATATTTTCTATGAGTTTCTGCTAACTCAAAAAATTCTCTTTTATAAGTTTCATCATTGATGATAGTGGGGACTAAACGAACTTCAGTTCTTGAAGAGGAAATTTTATCTATATAATATCTGTTCTCTTTTGAAAATAATTCTTTACCACGATCTGCAGCTGCTTTTTCTCCAGCAAAAGTTCTACCATCTTCATCAACCCAGTTCTTGCCAGAATAAACTTTTCCTTCACCATCCAATAAAACATCTGAATCTGATCCTCCCAGCCGTCTGAAGAAATAATATTTAACTTTATATTTACCACTCCTATAATCAAGACTTCTTAAATCCTTACCTGGTTTTAAAACTATTTCTTTATTTTTAACTTCAAAATCGGATGTAATCCCAGTATTAAGATATGTACCATCCATATCATAGACATTAAATTCTACAAAATCATTTAGGTCTGATCCAAAAGTGGGGAATTCATAGCCAGAAACTCCAGCTTCTCTAACTCCACCAAATCCTAAAAGTTTGCTATCTTTTTCTTTTATTTCTATTGGCATATTTTAACTTACAAGTTCTGTAATTTGTCTTTTTATGATATTATCTACCGAATCTCTTCTATAAATTACTTTTTGATTGGGAGCAGCAACGGTTTGGGTAGGATCTTCAAGTGCTTCCTTTGTATTAACATCTTCATAGGACAACATAGCTCCAAACTCGTCCCTTGTTGTTGGCACTGCATCTGCTGAAGCAAGACTTGCCATCTTTTCTCTTGCCCTAGTAAGCTTACGTTCATATTCTATTTCATCGGCTATATGAAGTTGTTTCCAATATGCATTTTTTTTGAGTTCTTCTAGTGTATACGGCATTTTATCTCACCACTTTAAATTCAAAATCCTCATCAAAATATTGATCTGTTTCGTCTGTAGTTCCACTACCACTTTGTACTCTATATGTAATTTTATAATACCTTTCTGGTTGTAATCCATTCATCCAAAAATTAAAATAATTACCACTTGAATCACAACTAAGTCTTGAACCACTTCCAAATGGAACTATTGTATCTTCTGTTAAAGCGTCTCGTACTGAATAAAAAGAACTTGCACTTGGTAATGCTTTAACAACCAAATTATCTGACGTAGTGGAAAATGTTTTTGTAGGATATCTTTCTCTACCTACTAATCTAAATCTCACTTTAGAATTTTCTTTGTACTCTGGTCTTAAACCTTTCATATAAAGAACCATATCTTCTACGTTTGCTGAAGAAAGAGAAGCTGTTAATGATCCAGTAACCCATTTAGAATCATCCCACATAACTTCAAGTTTCGGGGGATAAACTGTGTGTGTTTCTCTTGAAAAGAATTTAAAATGTCCCAAACGAGTTGAATTTCCTTCTGAAGTTGATGTATCTGTATTTCCAATACTACCACTCCTCTTAACTATAAATCCTTCGTTTGGATAAGCTGAACTTGACTTTATCCAATGGTTTACAATATCAGTAACATCCATTCTCATATCAGTTGTTTCATGGTCAAAGGACTGTGATGCCTGAAATCCACTTCCACTATACCAAGTTCCACCTGTACTGTTAGAACCACTTACCCATTGGTCTCCAGTTGTTTCTCCTGTTCTATATCTCCAACTAACTCCTTCAGTAGTTTTTGGACTATCATAAAACTTACCTTCCCCCATAGTCCAACTCTGACTGACTGGATATGCATATAAAAGATCATTAGCAGTTAATTCAGATGATGCGGCATCATATAAATTCAAATAATATTTTGTTTTATTAACACCTGTAGTGTTTGCTGGAATTGTACTATTCTGAATTGATTCTGAAATTGTAGTCAAGTTAAATTTAATCAAAATACGAGATGCATTTACAATGGTTGCTGTATCATTCATGTGTTTAGAAACTTCAATGATTTCATCAAGACCAGTATTTTGACTCTGTGTTACTGTTCCTTCGTAAAGTGTAGCATCCTTTTGTGCGAATTCAAAATAGTGCATTTACATCACTCCTATTATCTAGGGGTTACATCGGCATCGCCGATTGCTCTTCCCTCTATATCATTATTGGGATATTTAATTTCAAAAATACTCGGGTCCATTGATGGATATATTACTCCATTCTTTGTAGCAGATTCCATATCATACATATTTCCTGAATATCCATCTGCCTTTTTCCATTTGTTTGTTATTATTACAGGCAAACTATTTGGATTATCATCAACTGGTGGAACAATAGAAGCAACTCCTTCTACTTGATAAAGTCTATTTGCTATTTCTGCTACCATTATGGGCTGATTTATTTGCCTCTTTTCAATATCAAAATAGTTCTTTACTTCATTTATACATTTTAATATAACTTCATGCTTATTATATCCTCTCATTACCATAGCAGTAAATTTAACTCCAACATTAATAATCCAAGCATCTTTAATATTAATAGAATCAGTTATCATTCTAAATTGATTTATATAATTTCTAAGATTTTCTTTTACTGCAGTATTTAACCTCGTCAATTTTGTGCTGGAATCATACCCAATTACATACATATTCAAAGCTAATGGATTTGGAATCCTTGTGGTTATTTGACCAAGTGGTTTTCCCATATCTTCTTGCGTAACTGCTCTGTTTTTACCTCCAACATTTACTGTTGAAAATTCTAACTGTTCATCTGGTACAAAATAAACTTTTGCTATATTTCCATACTTCGCTGGTAATGTATAAGCTCTAAGAATATAATCTTCCTTAGTAACTGCTCTACCTTGTGCCTGAAAGTAAGCAAGTGCATTTGTTCTAATTTCTATATTAGTTTCTATTCCTCTACCTCCCGTAGCAGGAATTGGATTAGTTACTCCAATTGAATCTTTAGCAGTTTGAACTTTAGTTGTATCAAGACCATCCGTATCTATATCATAACTTATAGATGTTACATTTACTATATCTCCCTGTGGAACATTATCTACAACGCCGCCACCATAAGAATACTTTACAGTTAAAGTTGTATTGGATGGTGATTGTCCGTAAGCCTCTGTTTTTAAAAAATTGGTTGGATCGAAAAATTCATTCAATTTTGTTGGACTTCCTGGTAGATTAGAACCTACTTCCGTTGGATTTGGAATTATTTCTTCGTCAGCGTTAGCAGATGTGCCTGCTCCAAATCTTAATTCTGTTCTATTATCACCCCTGGTATAAGTTGTAAATCTTCGTGGTGTCTTAACAAGTTTTAAAAGATATGGAACATCACTACCATATTGTGCTAAATCCGTATCTTCTTTTGCAGAATTTTCTACATCTGCATAAATTGTATCTTGTGCTAAAAATGGAACTTCATACCACTTATTATTATCACTATCAGTGACACTTATAACTTCTAAAACATTCTCATTACCAAGAATTATCCTATCATATTGTTCTGCAGATGCAAATACAAATGTTTCACTAGTTACATTTCCACTAACTACTCTCACACTTTTTTGTAACAAGTATGTAGTTGGAAGACCTGCAGCATAATCAAAAATTTCAACTGTCATTGGACTAAAAGAGCCTGAATACTTAAAAGTAATATCTTCAGTTGTTCTAAATGTAACTCCAGTTGATGAACCCTGAACTAACATTCCTTCTGGTATCTTCAACCCATAATCCAAATCTGGTTTAACATTTACTCCTGTTCCAGTAGCTGGAACTGTTTGAAATACATCAATTACCGCTGATGCTGGAGCTGATAATCTTGGTTTATATCCAAGAGATTGAGCGATTTTAAATATAGAAGTTCTTTCTTCGGAATATGCCAACATTGATTCTTTAAATTGATTATCTATATAATATGAAAGAACGTCTCCTACATATGATGCCATTTCAATAAACATCATACCAGGAGATGATTCATTAAAATCATTATATGTATTTGGGAAATATATCTTAGCAAATTCAATCAAATCATTTCTAAATGTTTGAAAATCTTTATTTAAGTATCTTACTTCCTTACTGATATTCTTTGCTGGCATTCAAATTCTCCTAAAATCCTACTGGCAATATAAACGTTAATTCTTCAAGTCGATCTGGCTCAAACGCCAAACCAAATCTTAGTTTAATATGGGCTTCATTCTTTGTTTGAGCATCATATACATCAGGTTCTTGTATTTCTATACTGTCAAGAGTAATATATGGCAACCACTGTTCTATCGAATCTCTAATTGCCGTTTCCACTTCATCTACAAAATCATCATCTACTTGTTCAAATAAAAGATGATGTAATCTTGAACCAAATTCTGGTTGATTTACTCTCTCTCCAGGTATAGTCAACAATAAGTTTCTGATGTTATGTCCTGCCTGTTCTAAAGAAGTTTTGGTTTGTTTAAAAAATCCTTTAGAACTATATCCAAGAGGCAAACCAATTCCTATAAAGGTATCGGGATCTAAATCTTTTTCTCTTGCACTCTTAGGCATTGTTTCCTTTTACATTATCCTTTTTATTTATTACTTTCATCAAACCACTATAATCTCGTGTTAATGCATCAACAACTTCTTCTGATACATCATCTACTGATTTTCCCATATCCTTAATGGTTGATACTGCAGCAACTTCTCTTTTTCTTTCATCATTACCACCTACCTCATTTCCATATCCAACAAGTTCTGCCATTCTATCCGATGTAAATGTTCCGCCACCCAACGTTGGATAAGGTTCAGTTCCATCTCCCTGTGGAATTCCACCTGCAGTCTCATTTAATATTTCATTCAAAGCTTGATTTCCAGTATAAAATACTTCCTTTTTCTTTTTAGGTTTTGTAACTTTATCACTTTTCTTTAAGGATTTCGTAGGAACAACTTTCTTCAATTCAATAGATTTATCTTCGTTAATAAATATCCTATTTATTTCTTTTTTGATTTCTCTACGAGCTATCTCTGCTATTAACTTAACCAAGTCATTTTTTGTTAATGTGGCCATTTTTTAATCTCCTTTTTATTTCGCTAATTCTTTTAAACTTTTTTCTATACTTTTTAATCTTTTGCCAATAGCTTTAAGGTCTCCGCCGGCGCGTTTTGGAACTTCTTTTACTTTATTTAATTTATTTTGAGCAATTTCTCTTAACATTAATGCCGCTCCAGTTGCTGCTCCTGGTCCTATAAGAGCCAATAATTTTTGAACTTTAATTACCTTTTTAGCTAACTTGATAGCCTTTTTAATTTTACTTATTATATTATTTATTTTTTTAACTGCTTTTGCAATTGGGGCAATTTCTTTTGTAGTTGCCTCTACTTCCGGTTTTAAATCTTCTTTTGGTACGCCTCGTCTTTTTGCTCTCACCAAATCAGCTAATCTATTATCTATATTAACTACCTTATCACCTAAATCTTGAGCTCCATCTATTATATCCGAAAGTAATCCCATTCTATTTTACCTTATATTGTTTTAACAAAATCACTTAAAAAATTAACACCTAAATTTAACTGTACTTGATCTAATCCAATATATATTTCTTCAAGAACTTTTAGTTTTTTCCCTGGCAAATTAGAAAGTGGCCCTCCCCCAGAATATGTAAGTCGTTTCAATAACTTTATAATATCATTCAATGTATCTACTAACTGCTCCCCCTTCACAACTGGTTCTAATGCTGGGTCGCCAATTATAGATCCATATTCCCATTTATCTTTATCATATTTTTTCTCATACTTATCTTTTACTAAAAGTCCTGATTTAGAGCTATAACCTAATGAAACACCTCCCTTACCAAAACCCGGTCGTTTTTCCTCTGTCGCTCCAGGTATCTCTTCATGTGGAGTAATTGTTATTACACCAGGCCAAGCACCTTCATCTGGACTAACTTCATGACTGCCTCTTCCAATTTGAACATCTGGACTATTAAGATTTACCCTTCTATCTGCATCAACTGTAAAAGACCACTTTGTAGACCAACCAATTCCATTTGCAGCATATCCAAAAATTTCGTTTTGTTTTGAATTAAAAATAATTCTATCTGAATTAATAATAACTTGTTTACCACCATCTTGAGCTCCTTTATCCTCATGAACTTTAGACATATTTCTATGGTCTGTTGCATTAGAAAGGCCTGTATTTAAATCAACTTCTTCGTCAGTAGTCATCCAAATAGAAGAACCATCTGCATTTATATCTTCTTCTACTGGTTTTTGAAATTCGTCTAAGTAGGAAACATCTACTAAAAATTTATCTCTATCAGTTAATTGTCCAGCTTTTATTTTTATATTTGGTGTCGTTTTTTCCCAATCACCACTACTAAAATTAATTGACTGGCCCTGTCTTCCATGTAATACTACATCACCTAGTTTAGCTTTAACTTGTCTTATACTATCTTCCTTTTTGAATTTACCTACTGTAAAATCTGAAAAGTCTTCTACAAATGGAGACCAAATCTTAGCTAGTCCAGGAAAGGAATTTGAATTAACAGAATTAAATAAATTTAATTTCTGAGTATAATACATACCTGAAAAGTAATCTTCTGGATCACCGAAATATTTTACTACAATTACATATTCTCCTGGTATAGGATAATCTTTAATGTTTGGTTCTAATGGTCTAATAGGGTCAAGTAAATTATTATCTCCAGGCAAATCCCTCCCACTTACTACTGGCCTGGCCGTTATTGCCCCAAAATAAGAATAATCTTTTCCTTCGGGACCATCTGGTAAATCATCATCTTCAAATAAAACTTGCATCACTTCGGCGGGCTCTAACTCATAAAATTCCGGAGTTTTCTGCATTTTTTTCATAAAATTATACGTTTTTCTTGCAGACATCACCGTATCTGGTATTTCTACATATTCATCTCGTCTATTTATTTTATATGCCATATTAATCTAAGTTAGATACTGATTCTATTTCACTCGCCATTTTATCTGAATGTTCCTGTAAATCTTTTACAGTTTCACCCAATCCTCGCATTAACTGTTCTTTCTCATTATCACTTAATCCAAACTCATCATCGGATCCAGCCCGCTGTTCGGCTGCAATTAGTTTCTGTACAATACCTGCAAGTTTAACTAACTGGTCATCATTCTTAACATTAATGTCGAGATATTCTTTTATCATAGGGATTAACTGAACAGCACTGTTTCCATCCTTAATAAACTTACCAAGTTCTTTTATTAGGATTTCCAGTTGTTCTTTGTTGCGTTTGGAATTATCATAAATATCCCTAAATAAAGAAGATAAACTCTTACCTTCAAAAATTTCAAATTCTGTGCTCATTGTTTGATTCCTTGATTAGACAACATACTATAACTCAATTATAAATATATTTAATATGAAAAATGATTGTAGGGTTTTTGATATCGTATATAAGTATATAAAATCTCCGTTTATACAATATATATGATAATTATTATATGAAATGGAGAAAAGGTCCCCATTTACTATGAACTAACGGAGAAATAGCCATGGAGGAAATCATCGGTACAGTCAAAAGTTGGGTGGACGACATAGTTCATCTAATGACCTCTTTTATAGCAATCGGAGCCGTAGGCGAAGTATTGTTTGGAAGTGGAGTCTTTGGCGTAAATGTTATTGGTAATCTAACAGCAATTATAGATAAGTTTGGCAGTTCTGGTTTTGCAGGATTAGTCGCTTTATTGGTGTTAGTGGGTTTATTCCGTAAATAATACCCATTAGGGAATACGTAAAAGGGGATTCTAACGAATCCCCTTTTTTTGTGCCTTATATTTTAAAGTATATTCTAAAAAATAGAACCTGTATTACTTGTATCTATTTGACCGTATGAAAGAAAGTCCGCATAAAGATTACTCTGAATTCGTTTCATCATATTAACTACTCTTGTAATATGCTGTGTATTTGTTCCCGTCATTTCACGAATCAGAATATAAAGTGCTTTCTTATTGAAATTTTCTATATCCTTTCTTCGTCTAAATAATTCCAATACTGCATCTGCTATATTCACGTCTTTCTGTCTTTTAAAAACATTATTCAAATTATTATCCCAATAATCTAACATTTGATAAACAAACTCTTCGTGCATATCTCTGCCTTCTTGTAATGACGATTCCGCATCTACATTTCTTCCATAATCCAATCTATCCACAGGTCCGTGTGTTTTATATTTTTTATAATTGTTGTTATTATGTAAAATCAAATAATTCTTAGCAACAATACTAAAATAAGAAAAGGCTTTTCCTTTACCAGATTTAAACTTATGCATATTCATTACAAGAAAAGATACCACTTCATGCTTTACATCTTCACTCGAAACATCAAAATAATAAAACTTAAATGTATGAATAATATTCTCTACAAGTTTATCAAATGGATAAGCGATGTGATCATTATAAATCCTATTTCTAATAACTGGGTCATCACTGTTATTATATCTAACAATCGCGTCCTCTGTTCCTTGAGTAAAATACATATTCTTTTTAGATTTGGGTTTTGCCATTATTCTTCCTCCAATATTTGTTCACCTAAAGATCCTGTTAATTCATTAATTACGTCTTTTATACCTTCAAATATACTTCCAATTTCATCGTCTGCCTCAAAATGACCAGTAGAATCAATTGCCTGTAAATTATTACTAGTTTCTAATATTCTATTAGAAAATCCTTCCATCCAAGTTTCTAATAATTCAACTTTACGAGTTAGATTCCATATTATATAACTACAAACTCCAAGTAAAACTACAGTTAATCCTAATACTATTTCTACAATCATTTTAATTTTTCCAGTTCTTCAGTTACTTCCTGTAAAGCGAACGGGCATACACCACACTTCAAATCATTTTCCCAACAATGCCAATATATTCGTGGAATATCTTCACAATCATCATCAAAATCTTCACATATATGATCTGGTACTGACTTGTAATCTATAGATGATCTTGTCTTGCCTTTTACCCAACCATAACTTGACATAAATCCTTTCATAACTGATAAATCATTTGTATCTATTTTCATTATTTATCTCCAAATAATTCTTCAAACAAATCTTGACTTCTTTGTTGAAGTTCATTATCTACTTTCTTTTTTTCTTTGGGTTCTTTAATTGCTTCTTGAACTCTTTCTCTAACTATCCTATCTTCTTCTTCCTCTCCTCTTTTCCACTCATCATATTCTACTCGTGTAGCCATACTATCCGCCCAATGTAATACATAACCAATATTAGACCGCAATTGATAGTCTGGTATATACGACTTAAAATATTTAGCATTTGCATCATCATACAATCCATCAGCCAATTTAATTCCCATAGTTTCATTTACAGTACATTGAAGTCCAAAATATTGAAGTAACCACAATGCTCTATCTGGAACTGCCATATAAGCTAGTTCAGGATTGTGAGTAAAGATTTCTCCTCTGTTTTTTACGTGCCAATCACTGTCTTGTGGAATATAATAATCATATTCTAAATCACCAATCTTACCTAAATCGTGATGTAGTGCAGCAAATACTAATTCTTCATCTGTATAATCTTTTGTTCCTCCTACTTCTTCAAGTAAATCAGATATTTTCTGTGCTAACTTTACAACGTGAAGGACGTGTTCTACATAACCACCCGAGTGAGCATAATGAAAATGTTTTTTCCCACTTGCTGGTGCCATACACATTCTATCTTCAAAGTAATCATACATCTCAAGCAATTTAGTATGTCTTTCGTCATCTTCAGTATCTATTTGAGAAACGCGTTTCTCATACTTCGAAGCAAATGTATCATCTATAACCTGTACTAATTCATTCCAATTATCTTGGATTTGTTCTGGTGTTAATTGTTTCATTTATTCTCCATTTATTATTTTTTACTACAAAAAGCAATGTGATTTCCAGCCTTCGGAACACTTACTTCTTCAATTTTATTAAAATTATTTTTTAGTTGTTTAAGATATTTTTGATATGATGATTCAGAAATCCAAGTATTAAAAACTGCATGTCCATTCTTATCCAATATATCATTAAGTCTGTAATAAAATTTATTGCTTCTTAAATGTCTTGGAATTTGAAAATCATTAAAAACATCAATAAAAATCAAATCATATTTTATATCAGTTTTCATAACATATTCCAAAGCATCTTCAATAATTATGGACACTCTTTCGTGTTTTGGCAGAAAGAAATATTCATGTGAAATTTGTTTTAACTCCGGAATAAGTTCTACTACATCAATTTGAAGTTCGGGAAATCTATGAAATAAGTGACTTGGAATTGTTCCTGCTCCCAATCCTAATGCTAGAACTCTTTTAATATTGGGTTTCTTATCTACAATAGAAACCATATCTCTTATATATTTTGTTTGCAATCGAAATGGACTTTTCAATTTTATAGAAGATTGTCTAATAGAATTTCCAAATCGTAAATGTCTAACATATTTTTTATCTATCACTTGGATTTTAATATTTTCATATTCAGTTTCGTAAATAATTTTTTCTTCCATTTATCAATTTTCCCATTTAAATACATAATGTGGTATTTCAACATCATTTAATATTTGTTTATATGTTCTTAAACTTTTCATACTGAAAGCCCCACCAAAATAACCATCTACAATTCCTCGCTCATATATATCTTTAACTGTTATATAATGAATTAAAGCTCCCATTCTTTTTTTAATCTCTTCAAATTCTTTTTGTTCCACCTCATTTGTCAACTGAGAATTTTTTTCATATATAGTATGTCCAATTGATTTGTTAATTATTTGATGTGCTAGTTTACCATTAATTATATAAACACAAAATCCAACTGGAATATCCTTATATGTAATCAAATAATAAATTGTATTTTTATCTCGCCAAAATGGATATTTTAATATTCCTTTAGATAGTTTATGCCATCCCTTGTGTGTCCCCTCTATCGTTGTTTTCCATTTATCAAATCCTTTACTTATCATTTCAATTTCATCTGTTTCCTCTTTTAAAACTTTCCATTTCAAATTTGACATTTTTAACATTCGATTTATGCCTTTTTTAGTTCTCCATTTATTTTTACTTATCTTTTCACAATTAGATGGAATGTGACTATAAAAATTATAAGAATCAATTTTTTCGCTTAAAGTATATCCCCAATCTTTTAACTTTTCTGCTTCAGAACTATTAGAACTTATCTTATTAATCAAATTCTTCTCAATTAATTTCAACAATACAGTTCGTTCATTTTTACAATTATTATTAATACTAATAGGGAGCCCTTCTACTCGGGTATAAACTGTCTTGAACATCTGAACTCTTTTCAATACCATTATTATTAAATCTTCATTGTACTCAATTGTTATAATTTTCCTTTGCCAATCTTTAGCAATCCTATTATATTCATGTGAAAATTCTGCTGGTAAAACTCCTTCGTATCCATATCTATTTTTTCTGGTGTCATTAAAATAATCAATAAATTTTTTAGATGAATACCGAGAAAAATCCATAGCCTTTTCTAAAAAAAATTCTCTCTCAGATATTTTATTTAAACCATCCCATTTTATACAGGGATCTCTTTCAAGTAAATTTAATTCTATCCCCACACTCACCTCAAAAAATTAGTATTTCCAATTACCCAAAAACATACATTTTCTTTTTTCGGATTAACAATATTTTCTTTAAGCATTAAATCGTAAGCTTTCGATTCATATATTCCATCTAATTCTAAATCTTTATCTATTTCTTTTATCATAACTTTACTGTATGGATAACTTCCCATATAATATTCAAATTTGTCCCAATACTCCCACTTCATATAATTCATACTTTTCTGAATAAACTTTCTTCTATCATAACCAAATGGTTGAATGGCTATTACTCTAAAATCCCTTTCATATTTTAAGATTCCAGTCATAATTCCAACAAAGGATACTGCACTTCCAAGATTAACAACTAGAGTATTAATTTCATCAGGTATATTAGAAACTTGTTCTGCTATAATATCAACTATCGATTCTTTGTTACTCTCTATATGATATCCAAATAAAATCTTAAACATTGGAGTTTCTTCAACTAACGTATTTAACCGTGAATATAATACATTATTGAAAGCTTGAGTTTTACTTAATAGAACCACTTCAGCCCCAAACTCCTCTGAATATTGAAGAGCTTTATTTTCTTTAACCGCTTTCTCTACTGTAGTATTGCCAATTCCAACTATTGACTTAAACCCAAACTCCTTTGCTACTCGTGCTACAATCGGAGATTGTGGAGAATGAATAGATGCCGCTGTAATTAAAGTAGAATTATATTCTTTCTTTATTAATTCTTTGTTTTGTTCTACTAAAGCATAACATTGTCTCACTTTCCCTCCAGAAATCTCAAAGTCTGAAAATGGTTTAAATAAATCTTCCCTCTTAAACCAAATTTCGCCGTGTTTTTCTATTGGAGATAATTCTCTATAATTTATCATTACATCTTAAATATACAACATTTTTAATGAAAAGTCAAGGACTTTTTTAAGGTTTCCAAAACACAAAAATTGGTTCGTATTTTCGATAACTACCATCAACCTTTACACAGTTTTTTACATTCTCTGGATTCAAACCAGTCATTGTCGTCATTAACATTTTGAGTTTGTCTTTGTATTCACCACCAAGAGATTCAACAATATCAATACTATCTTGTTCAAGTGGATGATACTTATCTTTTCCAATTTTGATATCTGCAATATTCCACAACAAATATCTATTTGGTTTTAAATATTCATATGCAGTAGTCAAAGTTGGCCTTAAAAAATTATCTCTCCAATTATCATACTTAGGATATAACTTATAGCTTTGTTCTTCATCTTCTGAGTATTGCTCTCTATCAAAGTATGGTGGGCTCGTGAAAACTAAATCAAGTATATCCTTATACGTCTGAAACTCTGGATTGTTCCCAATAAATTCACTTCCATCTTGAAATATATGATAAGTATTCTTATCTTCTTCCCAAAATGGATTTGTTTCTAATACCTCATTATTAAAAAAGTCTGCTACATACTCGTATCGTGTCTTACCTAACTCGTCTATGTAATTGTCCGTGTTAGGGTCTGTACCAATATAATGAATTCGTTTGAGTGATGACATAGCTCCGAGAATACGACCGCCCCAACCACTACTTGGATCATAAATATTTAATGGTTCATCTTGTTCTATATGTTTTGTATATCTCTCATATATCCAACGAGCTGTTAATGGTGGGAAATTTACAGCTGGTTGGCCAAGTCCTAACCTAAATGCCTGTATTCCAGCTGGGAATAACTTTTGTCCACGTTCAAATCTATGAACTAAGAATTTATATTTCTCATCATCAAGTTCTATTGGAAGATTTGTCTTATGTTTGTAGGGGAGATTTTCTATCACAAATTTTGATAGAGTTAAATATTTCTCTTCTACTGAATCCTTTTTATGTTGAACTACAAAATAATTTTGTGGCAATAACTCATTACTTAAAACACATTTAGACCAATTATACATTGAATCTCTTTTTAAAATTCTACGAATGACCTTCTGAAATTTATCTTTATAATCTTCGGTAAACCAATCATATATAGAACCATTATTAACACGAGTTTTTAACATTGTAGGAAAAAATTGATTTACTGCAGAACCAAACTTATTATAATTTCTTATTACATCATATTCACCAGTATCTTCGTCCTTTGTCAAGAATTGTTTTTTACCTTGATGTAATGGATATTCTCTAAGTTTTTGAAAATTCTTTTTTATATCTTTGGTATTTTGACCAATAGTTGGCGGTATTCCTTTTTCATCCCACTCAGATAATATAAATAAACGAAGAGACTCTATCCAATCGGATGTTTGTTTATCATCCATCCAAAGAAGTCTTTCAAAATTTATATTAATATTTGATTCTAATAGATTACTACGTTCATAGTAAAACTTCAATAATAAAACCCTTTATTGTAATGTCCACGATGTTGTCTTAAAAATTTGAGCATTTGCATACTTATATGGTTTAACATCTGTCGATTCAAGTATATCTACCATATTAACCCATTTGGAATTCATAGTATCTTTTACCTGATATATTCCATCTTTGACTTCACCTGGAGTTCCTTTGATTAAAATGTAATCTCCATAATCAAATGGGCCACCCCACCGTTTTAATAGATTACGAGATAAAGCTACAAACTTATAATCTGATGCTCTACTAATACGAATATGAGTTCCGTCAGCTGTAATGTTTGGTGTTCTATCTGTTTGTGGATATACTGGTTGGTACATAGTAACATCTACTACTATACCATATTTAAGAAATTCATTTAATTCAAACCGCAGTTCTTTGTTTTGATTTACTAATATTTCTATTTCTTCAAAATAAACTCTTTTGTTATCTTCCAAAATATTAATAGAAAAAAAACTGTTAAACAGTGTAATCAAAACAACGAATGCCATTGGCATGTGTAAACTACCTTTCATTGCTACTCCTTCATTTGTTAAATATAAATATATAACTTATCATTTGTCATATCAATTCTTAGTGGAGCCGGCGGGAGTCGAACCCGCGTCCAAATGTTCCCAATAATAAAGTCATTTACAAGTTTTAGTTGGTTTCCAAATGAGTAGGATACCAACAAACCCACTATGTCCGTTTTGCTCAGATACGGTAACTGATGATTCGTTTATACTCTAATCATTAACGAGTGATCATCTAACTTCTTTTATATCCAAGTGTTAGACAACTCAGAGACTTATGCGTAAGCGTAAGTCGGTTGATAAGAATCAACATATGCTGGAATGACTTCACCGTTTCCAGTTCCATCATTATCAAAAATATGCCAATCAATTACCAACCCTTTTAGCGAATTATCGCCATTTTGGTTGTGAGTCTTTTGTAGTAAGTCGTACTCAAACTCCACTTGCACTTTATTATCAAATAACATATGTCGATCCCAATTCAGCCCCATAACTTATCAGCATCATCTGATAAATCTTGGTCGTTCTCATATTCAGTAAATGGATCTTCATATTCCATTCTAATCATTTCTGTTACTTCTTCAACTTTACTCCACTCTTGAAATTCAAGAGCTTGTTCTAATAATTCTAAGACCTTCTCTACGTCCATAATAAATAGTCTCCGTTTTGTGGATAAATAGAAATTTTTTTAATTTTTCTCTTATATTATGCCTGATATTTTTTAGACACTATATCAACAACATCTTGAAACGACAAATCTTCTTGTTCTGGTCTACGTGGAATACTTGAATTGTTTTCATCAATATCTTTCTTTGGTTTATAATCTAATTTCTGTGACTTAATAAGAAAAATAAATAACGATAATCCAAACGCCTGAACTAATGTAATTTTCGGAAGCCCAAAGATTATTGGCATTAACCAATTCCACAGTGCCCAAAATGGAATACTAAAAATCAATCCAAATATCCCCATCGTCCCTACTACTAAAATAGTAGCAAATGTATAAGCTGTAATCTTTGTCATACCTTCACTTTTTTTCATCTTCATCTCCATCTTCTAAAAATCTTGTTAATTTTGGTTTTGGGGATTCTATAATACCTAACCTTAATCTTATATAATGTACTATTTGTTCTGCAATATTTGTCTTGGTATAACTATCCATTCCTTCAAATCCTGGAGAAGAATTGACCTCACATATTACATATCCACCATTATGGAATAACAAATCAACTCCTGCTATATCTAACCCCAACAACCTTGCACATTCCCCACCTAACCATTCTATTTCTTCATCTATTTGATATGGAATACCTTCACCACCTCTTGTAATGTTTGCTCTGAAATCATCATCTGTTGCCTGTCTCATCATACAACCAATAACTTTTCCATTCAATACAAATGCTCTAATATCCCTACCAAAAGATTCCTTTATAAACTCTTGAACTATAATATTATAACTTTTTGAAGTTATTTCAGCCAGTTTAATTAAATCTTTAAACTGCCTTTTATTTTCTGCTAAAAATACTCCAGCTCCAAATGAACCACTTAATGTTTTAATGATAACGGGAAATCCAATATTTTTTTCCACCCAATCTACATTAATTGGATGTTTAACTAATAAAGTTTTTGGTACGGGTAAATTACTTTGTCCTAAAATTTGCTGTGTATATAATTTATCCTTAACACCATCAATAGAATCACTGCCATTAATCATTACAACATTCATTCTCTCTAAATGTCGTAAAATTGCTTTTATAAAATATGTAGTTCCACTACCAGTTCTTGGAATTACAAAATCAGGTAATGCTCTTGCTTTTCCACCAACCAATATACTTTTTCTATCATCTCTATCTACAAATATATCCACATCATCTGGATGTACAACACGAACTTTTACATCTTGACTCTCAAATTCTTCTACAAGTCTTTGAGTTTCATAAGATTCTTCTAACTCGTTCTTATATAATATCCAACCACTAATCATTTGTCTAATAAATGTGCCTTCGCTTCTACTTGTCCTGCTTCTGTAACCTTTATAAATTCTGCCAATGACCTGAATTCATCCAAGTTCGTTGCTCCAACATAAGAACAAGAACTCTTAATCCCTTCTTTAATATCACCCATAATTCTTCTAACTTTTCCTTTATACGGAATAAGTCTTGAATTTCCTTCAACATTTTCAGACTCACCCCTATCTATTTTAGAATCAAATGATGCTGAACCTCTATACTTTTTGAATAACTGTTCGTTTGGCCATTTCCCTACCTTTGAAATATCACCTGGAGTTTCCTTTGTGCCAGATAAAAGGGAGCCCAACATAACCGAGTCAGCCCCACAAGCAAGTCCTTTACACACATCACCAATATAACGCACCCCACCATCAGCAATGGTAGGACAGTTATAAGTATCAGCAGCGGTGACGCAATCAAGCAAAGCAGTAACTTGAGGGATACCCACACCCGTTCTAATACGTGTTTCACATAATGATCCGTTTCCGATACCCACTCGTAATCCATCCGCTCCCCATTCGCATAAATCTTTCGCACCCAAGGCGGTAGCGACGCATCCCGCGATAATCTCAAACTTTCCGTTAACTTCATTTTTTAATCTCCTTAAACCTTCCTTAACTAACTTATGATGACCGTGAGCAATATCAAGTAATATTACATTACATCCACTACTAACCAATTCTTGTGCTCGTTCTAAATAATCTCCCGTAACACCTATTGCTGCACCCAATGGTGAATTTTCAAACCACGCTTTAGTTCCTTTCATTGATTCTAATATTCGTATCTGAACTTTACTATTTGTATTCTCAATCTCTTCATCTAAATTTTCATATAGATGTTTAGTTCCTACCCAACTACTTTCAATTTCAGATTTCAATTCTGAAACCATTTTAGCCTGTGTCTCTATTTCCATAAACCTATGAATAAAACCAACTCCCCCATGATTCCACATCATATATGCCATTTCATATTCAGTAATAGTATCCATAGGTGAAGAAACAAGTGGTACATTCAAATACCTATTCTTTGTAAGTCTTGATGTTAAATCTACATCACGGCGAGATTCTACTTCCGAATACTTTGGAACTATATTTACATCATCATATGTTAAACTTTCTTTCATATTACTACCTCTCTATTGAGCGAGTGGACGGAATCGAACCGACAGCATCAGCTTGGAAGGCTGAGGTATTACCACTATACAACACTCGCGAGCCAGAGATTGGATTCGAACCAACGACCTGAGGTTTACAAAACCCCTGCTCTACCAACTGAGCTACTCTGGCAATCATCCAATTGTGGAGCTGACAGGACTCGAACCTGCGACATCCACAGTGCAAGTGTGGCGCTCTCCCAAACTGAGCTACAGCCCCGAAGCCGATAGGAGAATTGAACTCCTGTTGCCAGGTTGAAAACCTGGAGTCCTAACCATTAGACGAATCGGCCTTATGTTGGCTGGGACGGGTGGACTCGAACCACCATCGCCTTGATTAACAGTCAAGTGTCTTGCCAATTAGACCACATCCCATTCACTGAAAACATCCGCTGTACAAGTTTTAAACCTTGCATCTTCAGTTTTCCAAAAATTATGAGGTAATCCTGCTTTTTCACAAAGACTCGTCAACCAATTATCAAACGTCCAACCTTGTTCTGTTGCAACCTGTGGTAAATAAATAGCACTTTTTCCTTTACCTTCTACAATCAAACCATGTTCTCCAATCTTTATATCTTCCCGTGAAGTATATTCAAAGGGACTCAAAATCGATATCTCTACTTCTAACTTATCTACTTCCTCTGGTCGAACATTAGGAAATCTCCAATCATTTAAGGCTGAATTTCGAGCTGATGTGATAATATTATTTAATAGTGAATCCTCCGCTTCAATAACACCAATACAACCTCTAAGTATCCCATTCTTTTTGAGAGTTACAAAAACTCCAGCCTTTTCATAGAAATATGAGTCTGTCAGTTCTGGTGCTGGATCTTCACTTCCTTTAACTGACTTATTAAGAGACCACCTTGCTAAATCTATTGCTTCTTTTCTATTCTTAAGCATCCCAGAACGCTCCTATTGATGTATAACCTACAACTTTATTTCTATCTCCCATAGTATCACCTGAATTTTTATAATCTAAAATCTGTGGTTTAACTCCTAATTTTAAAAAAGACATTATGGGTCCAAATCCACATGCTTCAACTAGTCCCTGTTTGTGTGCATCATATAAATCTGGTAATCTATCCAACTCAATAAAATTCAAAAAATGGCCATCTATAACTTTTGCCCTTTCATACGAATGAAAATGAGATAAGTCTGATGATATAATAATCAAGTTTTTCTTACTTATATAACTACATAATATACTCTCACCCAATCTAATAGTTTCATAACTTTGATCTCCCATAACTAATGGAACAAGTTTCCATCCTGGTTTTAATACCTTTTGTAAAAATGGAAGTTGGACTTCAAGTGAATGTTCTCTACCAAAACCTAACCGAGATTTTTCAACTCCGTATTTCAATAAGTGATCACTATCATCAATTTCCACAACTCCAAGTGGTGTCTCTAATCCACTACCTTCCCAAGTTGTTATTCCATCATATCTATCATAATGACTCGGAGCAAGAATAATCACTTTCTCATATTCTCTTCCAATTAAATGTTTAAAAGAATGTGCGGCAGTATATCCCGAATAAATATATCCAGCGTGTGGACATATAAATCCTATTGGATCTCCATACTCCTTAATAATAACAGAATCTAAATATTCATCTATTTGTCTAATTAACATGCCCTTATCAAGAGGATAAAACGAGCCGGCTACTGATGGTTTTCTAATCATGCTATACCTAAAATAGTTCTTCTTCCTTCAGTTAAATTCACTTCACCAGTAAAAACTCCTGAAATTTCAGATTCACAATTTCCACATTTATTCTCTTTCATTCTATTAGCTCGAATTGCATGCCAATCTCTTTGTATAAGTGGTGTTCTACAACTTGGACAATATGTAGTCTGTCCAGTTTCATCAAAAACATTTCCTACATAAACATACTTCATTCCCATATCAATAGCAATCCTTCTTGCTCTATTTAACGTTCCTTGTGGTGTTCTTGGTAAATCTTTCATTTTAAAAGTAGGATGGAATGCTGTAAAATGTAATGGTATTTTATCATCACAATTTTCTAATATCCACTCTACCATCTCTTTAAACTCATCTTCTTTATCATTGTGAGTTGGAATAATCAAGTTAGTCAATTCTATCCATACATCAGTTTCGTTATACAGCCATTTAATTGTATCTAATACATCTTCTAAATGAGAGTAAGTAAGTTTATGATAAAAGCTTTCTGTAATTGCTTTGAAGTCAATATTTGCAGCGTCAATGAAAGGAAAAATTTCCTCTCTCGCTTCTTTTGTAATATACCCATTTGTAACCATTACATTTTTTATTCCATGTTTTCTCGCTATCTTCGCAATATCTATAACCCACTCTCCCCAAATTATTGGATCGTTATAAGTATATGCAATACTTGGACACTTATGTTGAATCGCTAAATTAACTACATATTCTGGAGCCAAATTCGATATCGACCTAACTTCATCCGACTTAACTTTAGACATATGCCAATTCTGACAATACTTACAACCAAGATTACAACCTGCTGTTCCAAAACTTAATACTGGTGTTCCTGGTAGAAAATGGTTTAAAGGTTTCTTTTCTATCGGGTCAACTGCAAATCCTGTGGAAGTTCCATATCCATCCTGATATAATATTCCATCTCTATTCCTACGAATATAACAAAACCCTGCCTGTCCATCACCTATTTTACAATATCTTGGACATAAAGTACAAATTACTTTATTTTTTTCTGCCGTCTTCCACCATTTAGCAACTGGATCTAACATTTATTAAATACTTATAAAGTGGTATAATTTCCTGTAAGGCTTGCTACATCAACTATGTACGGTTCTGCTACTTCCATTACCTCTTCTTTAGTCGCATTTCCAGTAAAAGGTAAATTGTCTCTTGATAATGCAAAAAGTTTAAAAACATAATTATGAGTTCCATCACCACTGGGTGGATCTGGGCCCATATATCTTGTTTCATCCCAAGAGTTTTTACCCACTTGTCCTACATACTCCGTTTCCCAATTTACAGGATAGGATGGAATATCATACATTACCCAATGTACCCAAGGCGTAGAACCTGGTGCATCTGGATCTTCCATTATAAGAACAAAAGACTTTGTTTCGGCCGGATACTCATCCCACCTCAGACGTGGAGCCACATTGCCTCCTCTAAGAGTGAGTCTGTCCGGAAATACTCCACCTTCTGTAAATGCGTCGCTTTTTAGCCACATAACTTATCTCCTTATTTAACTAAATAAAATTATAATAATCGTTCCTATTATCAGAGTACATCCTAAGATTCCAACTGCAACAATAGAAAACATATCTTCACTTTTCTTTTTATAGTATTCATGCATTTGTATTTTTTCCCAAACAGCACTTTTTATATTTTTTGCCGCTGCCACAAAGACAGGGTTGATTTCTACCAACCTTATTACTACGAACAGGTTTAAATTTTAATTCTCTATCTAATATTCTTATTCCATTCAAATGGTCTATTTCATGCTGGATACAAATTGATTCCAACAACTCTGAATCATACTTTTCATTTTTAGTCATAGTTTCTTGTTCAAATTCAGACATACCTGATTCTGTTCCTGATGGGCCGAATAATAACTGTGGTTCATAATTATCACACTCTATAATTATATATTTGTATCTGTTAGTTTTACACGATTTTTTTGGAAATGATAAACAACCTTCATAGTAAGGAACTTCATCCCACTGCTCTATAACTCTCGGATTAATAAGAATTATTGGTTCTCTTACATTAACTATAGCTACTTGTGCATCAATTCCAATTTGATTAGCAGCTAATCCAATTCCATCTCCCCGTTCCTTTAAAACTTGAATCAATTCTCTTGATATTTCATGTCCCTCTGGAATGTAATATTGATCTGAAGGGAGCCCCATTTCTTTTCCTGGCACCCTACCTTCAAGTGAAACCTTTTTACAAGGTTTTCTTAAAGATTCATCAAATGTTATTACTTTTCTTGTTTTTTTCTTTGTATTCGTCATATTCAGAATTTAATTCTCTCAATTCTTTAGGTATATCTTTATATGGAAATATCTGCGTAGCTGAAAGTTCAACATTTAAAACTGCCTCATCAACTGTTTTCAATCCGCATACTTTTCCCATTCGTATTGCTTCTTTCAGTGTCACTTTACTTCGATGCCTTTATAATTTTCGTTCTTTACTAAATTAACTTTCATATCATCAGGTAATACTGATAGGATATCAAAATCCAAATGTTTTGATAACTTTTTCACTTTCTTTGCTGAATGGCTCCACCATACTCTATCCATTTCTTCAGCAGTTTCTTCTGCAGTTCCAACAGTCCAGGTTTCACCATTTATAATTTCAACTTTTAACATATTATTTATCCTTTATCTATATTATGATTAATAAACTCTTTTTGTTTCCTATGTGCTTTTTTCAAAGCCTGTTTTTCTTTATACTTAGCTACAAGTATCTCATCACGAGTCCGGCGTTTAGCTTTCCTCTTCTTACTAGGTTTCACCTTTGTAGGTGACAGCGTGCCCTTCAATTTGGGTTGTTCTTTTCCCCTGTGAAATACATTACCATCTTTATCTACAAACTCTTTCATAAAGTGCCAACCAGGTGGTCGACCTGTTGGTTTATAACCCTTAACTGCAGGTGGATATTTACTACTCATTGTTAAAGAAACACATTTAGTACATTTAACTGCAATTGCGTGTTCTCCAACTTTAGGTACATATTCACCACATAGTTTACACTGCATATACAGTATTCCTTTATCATCTGTATATGAATGATATATTTGCTTTTTAGCCATTTGTTATTCCCAAATTCTTGCTATTCTACGAAGGAAACCAAGTGTGGCTCCAAACCCAAATGCTATTGCAGCTACTTGGAAATTTTCCATATATAGTGCTATAGCAGACATTATGTATGATGTAAATCTTGCCACACCATATAATGAAAAATCACCACTTGATTCTGTAAACTGATTTCGTGTCATTTCTTTTTCCTTATTAATTAATTATTAATTTGAGTGGTGGGTGAGATTCGAACTCACGACTAATGGATTTGCAATCCACCCCGTTAAACCGCTCCGGCACCACCACGGCCCTCTGGTGGTTTCCATAATAACTATTAGTACTCAATCTTCCTATCATAACTTAAATTTATTCCTGGATCTAAATCTATTTTTGAACTTAAATATTTAACTCTATCTTCTATAGTTTTAAGTAATTTTGTTGCCTGTTCCGTCTGAGCATATGCTCTATAAGAAACAGCAGATTCGGGATCTTGTTCCCGTATAACAAAATTACTCGGAACTTTAGTGATAACTATATTTATAGAACCACCTCTATAATAATATCGGTTAGTTGTTCTTATCGATGCGTTAAACCCCATTTCCTTCAACATAGGAATTAACTCTTTTTTATATTCTCTTGCAAATTCTTTTGTTTTACTATAGTCTTCAGACATTTCTATATTTCCTATAAAGTTTATTACAATGTCTCATTTGAAGAGGAGTTATATTACTCCTAATTTCTAAATCTTCTATAAAATCAAAATCTTCTTCAAGAAATTCTGGCCAATGGCCAGGAATTGATCTATCTTTAGCAAATTGTAAAAATGTAGCTCTTAAATGTTTAATCTTTTTCCGATACTTGTTCATAACCCTATATCTTTTTTACAAACTTTCCAATACATCACAGCTACTACCTCAGCCTCTGCTTCATACGGATGTTCAAAATATTTTTGGTTTGGTTTTCTATTCCAATGTCTTGTATACCAAATCGGTGATTGTAAGTAATGTACATACTCGTGAATTATTGTCTGTATAAATTCTTTTAAACTATCAATCTCATTAACATATATAGTTATTTCATTTTCAGAAGAAACCCACTCACCTACTAAATCACTTGCTACCCAATCATAAATTATATCTGGTTTCTTATATGACTGAAACTTACTTGAACCTAAATTATCCCAACACCAATTAATAACCGAATCACCAATTTCTACGTGATTCAAATTCTTATCCATCTTTTTCACACTTTTTATCGTACTTGGGTTTATATCTCTTATAAAGATTATTAACTGCCGACATCTGTTTCTTAGTCAAAGAACCTCTTTTCTTTGCCTGTCTAATAATAGAATTAATAAAAGGATAAGACCTATTATATGGAGTATGAATTCTACCACCTTCAACATACTCAATCATTCCCTGTACTCTAATGAGTTTAGGAAGTACTTTTTCTTTCCACTCCAATTTCCTAGCTAATTCTTTCGGTGTATTCCGTTCAATAATATTGTGAATCGCGTTCAACATCTTATCAGTAATCTTCCTGCCACTAACAAGAGCGTTATACATTGAAAGAACGAACTCATCTTTTTCACTACTCTTTATAATAAAATCGAGTTCTTTAATCTCTTTAGAATACAACTCCTTGTTGGTATCAATCCACTTCTTAACCGTTTCTGGTTTGGGATTTTTCCAATAATAAGGTCTCATTTGGTCGGTTTAAATCCTTCTGATATTTTCGTTATGTGCCTACACTTCCTATGATAAGTATATCCTAAACAAGTACAGGAGTAAAAACCACCACTGCTATATTTAACAACATAATTCTTAATTCTCCACTCTTTAGGAGTGAAGACTTCAACCTCTGGTTTAACCCATTTAATATCTTTGAGAGTTGTTCCGTATGGAACACTTTTCCAATTAGAACCACTTACTGCATAAGTACCACTAATAGTACTGACAACAGTGGGTCTCAAATTTCCTCTAATCTCAATCACTACCTAAATATACAACATATTTTCGTAAAAGTCAAGCTTTATTTTAATTATTTTTGATTGATTCTAATA
>Ga0208668_1000032_pt1 | contig 31538 bp, 52 predicted proteins | sample 18_taG_FD_184093 | JGI IMG/M metagenome (GOLD analysis project Ga0208668, IMG submission 184093) | Marine viral communities from the Subarctic Pacific Ocean - 18_ETSP_OMZAT15316 metaG (SPAdes) (version 2) | ecosystem: Environmental > Aquatic > Marine > Oceanic | place: Pacific Ocean | collected...
TATCTAGCTTGTTAAAAGAATCTCATAATTCATCTCCCCAACTATCCCAACCTTGAACCTTTTGCCTAGCAAATAATTCAATTCTAGGTAAATCTCCACATAGTTCTACAATTCTATCTCTTACACAATCAGGTTTTTGGCTATGTCCTCTACGATCAGCAACAACAAGTCTATGAACATTTGAACCTTTAACTCGACTTATTTTACCTTTAGTTGCTAAAATACAAATTTCATTATTGGCTCTAGTCCAATACCCTGTGCCAATAGCATATAAATTTTTAGATTTATCCTTGTTAGTTTTTACCCAATGGAATCCTACTGTCTTGTAAGTGAATCCCCATTTTTCAACAATAGGTATTTGTTTATGTAATAATGGATCAGTACACCACATAAATAAAACGCAATTATCATCTGCTATTTCATTTACTGGAAGATTAACTATTTCTTTCATCGTCATAGTTTTATAATGTCGTTCAGGATTAGTTTGTGCTTTTGCATTATTATAATTTTGAAAATGCCAAGCTGGATCAGCATAGATAATCTTATACTTCTTTTTTGGCAATTCCATATAACCTCTTTATAATAATTTTTAATATTTCTTTTTCTGTTCCATGTCTTTGTTCAAACAGTAGTTTTTTATTGTGTATGCTAAATGGCCCTTGATGATGATTGTAGCATAATGGAATTACCATAAAATTTGAATTTTTACGTCCTATACCAGTACCTATGGGCCTAATATGATGTAACTGTGGTTCAGCACCGCAGATATAACAGCCAAGTGCGGCTACACGCTTACAATGTTCCTGTTCTTTTTTATTCATATTTTTTAAACACTAACCTCCATAACCAGGATCTCGTAATTGATACAACTGTAAAAATTAAAGCTATCCAAACGCTATCAAGTATGCTCGGTCTTAAATCAAAGAGCGGAAAAATTGTTAATTGTATGATGATAGCCAGGACGAATCCTGAACCTACGTCTATCAAACTTTCAACTAAACTCCGCACATTCCCTCGCACTCATTATTAAAAAGATTAAGCTGGTCATCTCCTTTGTTTAAATCAACTTCATCTATGGGTGTACAAGATTTATGAACAAAGTTTTCTATATTTTTATCTCTATTTTTATTTCTAATTTTTTTATCAAACTCAACAACCTCATTCCATTCTTTAGGATTGTTTTTTTTCATTAATTTAAAATCTTTATCGTGATGAAATGGGCAATAAATACAAGCTGAACGTGGTGGTGTTTTGTCGTAATGTTTTTTAAACCAATTAATGCAATCTTGCCTACGCATATTTAGATCAATAAGTGGATAGACATTTGTAATATATGGCATTCTATTAGGTTTCATTCTAAAAATTTCATCATAAGAAATGCCCATAAGCTGTTCAACAGTCGTATCTTTTTTATATCTTTCTCCTTTTTTTAATCCTAATAATCTTCTAATTTCTTGAATAATAGGTTGCACCTTAAATTGATTGGTGCATTGTCGCATTAATAACCCTTTTTTTCCTGTTATTTTATTTTTTAAAAAAAATGGGACACTAGGATAATTTTCAAGAAGTTTATTATTACTAGTATATGTGCCTATTAATATTTGTTCAGTCAAACTACCTTTGGTAACCATATAAACTGGGTATGATAATTTCGTTTTAAGCCAATTAAGAAACTCCATTGTCTCCTTGCTCTCTGCTTGAGTGTCAGCAAAGATAGCGGCATCAACCATTGGTATTTCTTTCTTTTCAATCATTAAAGCCAGAGTTGATGATTGTACTCCAGCACCCAAACTTAATATTCTTAAATTCATTGTTTAGGATTATATTTATTAATTAAATATCCAGTTTTATGTATAGGAATATGTAAAGCTATTCTTAATGGCTCTAATCTAAATATACTAATAGAATTAACTCCTTTTTCATATTTCTGTATCTGTTGGAATGTAACCCCAATCGCTACTCCTATATCTGTTTGTGTTTTTTTCATTTGTCTTCTTCGTCTTTTTATTTTTCTACCTAAAAATTTTCTTCGTTCAATATCTTCAGGTAACATATTAGTCGAACCGAATGGTCTTCCACCTTTTTTTATCATTTGTTTTCCTTTCCTTTATATCTAGCAAAAGTTATTTTAATCTTCTCTGGCAACATTTTAAACAATCTCCGAAAGCACTCTTTACAATAGAAATGATCGTCCCACTCTGAATGACCACCACTACTAAACCAATATAATTTGTTTTGTGTTTTAAGACAGCGACAACACTCCATACTCACATATTTAGCTTTGACCATAATACCTACTGAACACCCTATCGAGCAAAGCTGATAGTAGTGTTGACCTTTCTTCTGACGAATCTTTGAAATACTTCTTGGCATTTTCTTTAAGTTCAAGGACATTATCAGGTTCCATATTAGCGAAACTGCACACTTGTTCATAGTCGTTATGATCATTGAACCAGCTTTCAGCTTCGTAAATAATTCGGTGCCGAGTTGCCAAGCGGTTGTTAAATTTACTGTCTTCAAAAATACCACAGCAATCAAGTATGGCTCTTTTAAGGACTGCTCTCCATAATTTAACTGTTGGTGGTGTTTCTGTATTGTGTAACAATTCTTAACCATTTTCTGCCTCCCTAAACAATTGTCCTTGTCTATTGTCTTCTTGTTTATATGGATTCCAAACAAAATCAATTAACCTATATTTTTTGCCATCAAATATACTGGTACATTCTGTTGAAAGTATTCTTTTCGCAACCAAATCTTCTACTGGAATAATCATAAACTGCTTGTTAAAAGTTATTCCTAAACTTTCTTTTTTTCTTAATGCTTTTTTATAAGCATAATTTCTTACAGACACAACAGCTTTTTGAACCTTGTGATTGTACCAGACTTTTTTAACTTCGACTTTAATCATGTATGATGATTTTTCTTTTTGTTAATTTATAATCCGATTCTATTTCAACACAGGAATCAATATACCCTACTATTGTTGTATATTCTTCAGAATCTAAATCTCCACCTTCTGATACTTCTGTTATGTTGAGTCTATAATATTTATAAGTATCATTTTCTTTATCATGTTTTAAAAGTTCGATATAAACTTTTTTATCAGAATAACCTCCTAGTAAATCAATGAGTTTTTTAATTAAATTATTTAAGATCATTAATATCCCCAAATATCCTTTCTAGCTTTTATTTTATCTTCATCTTTCCACATCCAATGATCAGGATTAGGCGTAATGAGTCTTTTAAAATCATCTTTAGTATTGGCTAAACTACAAAGATAATTCATATTCTCAATCGCTTGATGAATCAGTAATGGAATCTGAATATTGTCTTCATCAGTTAATTGATATTCCATTACATTTTCTGCCTTCTTTAAGACTTGAATATAGAACAGTTTGTTTTCCATATTTGTTGCTGTCTTATAAATATGCTGTGCAATCTTATGACCAATAGTAACTTTAAGTTGCTTACTTGTTTTTAAATCTACAATAAGATTTTTCTCAAATTCAAAATCAACATAACCTTTAATGTAGATTCCTTTATACATATACCCAATAGCTTTTTGATAGCTGATAATCTTACCAAATTTCTCAAAATGTTTAGGTAATATCTCAATCGCTTTTTTAATAAAATGATATTCTTTTTCATATTCTTCTTTAGGTATTTTCATATGCTCGCAAGTTTCAGTAAATAGATGTATCTGATCTTTACTAATCATGTCTTTATCTTGGTGCTTACTTAAAATCTGATCCAATCCTTTTTCAATATGTGTTCCTCTTAAAGCGGCCGCACTACTCTTAAATGGATTCTTATAAATATAACTCACTACCCAACTTGCTGGATCACTAATAAATGTATTAATACTACTTGCTGATAAATGTTTAATTCCGAATTTCTTTAATGCTTCCATTATAATCCTCCCTTTTCTCTTGCGTCTTTAATAAATTTTCTCAACATCTGTTCCTCTATTTTCTTCTTGGTTGCTTTAGATAAACCTATGCTATCTGTTTTAATTCCAGGCGATCTTTTACGACCGCCTAGAACTTTAGCTTGTTTTTTTTTACGAAAGAATATCATCGTCAGGAATATTTTTAGATATAGCTGGTTTAGGCATATCAACTACGTTCTGCTTAACCGCTAAATCTTCAAAATTACCTTTGAAATAAACCATATTATCTTTTGATCTATTCTTCCATAAAGTGATACTAAACAGATTTAATGCTTTGTCTGTTATATATCCAACAAGCGATGGTTTATTGTCATCTTTTTGCTTATTCTTATTTACATATAAGATAACACTACTAGGTTTTTTTGGCCCACTCTTTTGAGCATTACCTTTAATGTCAAAATTATCTGCCATTACAACACCTCCTTGTCTATTTCTTTACTAATGTCAGATTCGATTGATTTATCAATTTCATCAGCAGTAGAAATATCATCTCCAAATGCTAATAAACTTTTAATACAACGTCCCCAAGCGGCAGTCTGACAACACTCTACTGCTCTAGCACTTTGCATATTGCTTGATTTAGGATTCTTCCATCGTTCAGCTAAACCTGAAGATAAAAAACCTAAATGTCTATGAGATAAAGTCGCTTGAATAACTACTCTATTTATATCATCGTGCTTTATCTCCGATGTAAGCATTACGTTATGACCAAATTTATTACGCAATACTCTTTTAAGTGTAGCAACTTTTATATATCTTTTAAATTGCGTACTCTTTGGTGGAATTGCAGACCAAGATATACCTCGTTGTGTATCGTCTTTTAATATCTTATCCAATTCCCCCATCGCCTGTGCCATTTGTTGAATAAGTACATCGTTCAGGACTTTTTCATCTGCACTTATATTTATAGGATTCATATTAATTCTGAATCGTATAAGTGTTTAAGACATTATGACCACGACCATTAAGGCAACGTGATAATAATTCTCTGTCATACCAAGCGGCATAGAACGCATTAAATTCCTCTTTAATAAGTAATTTACAATGCTGTCTATCTTCCTGGTAATTGTTGGCATTTGTACTAGCTTTCAAATCAGCAACTGGTTTGTAACTGGCACAGCTTACCAATAAAAAAGATAATAAAATAATTAACAGTTTATTCATCTTACTTTCCTTTCTAGGTGCTAGAGTATTCGGAGAAAGATTGAGTGAGTACCCTAGCACCATTTGTTTAAAAACTCTCACTAATCCTATTCTGTCTAATGTCAGCATAGACGAGAATCCTTTAATTCTTTGTTATTAATTATAGTTTTAGTTATCAATATTATTGTTGTTGCTAGTTTTTTTCTTTTTTCTAAAAGTTTAAAGTATTCAAAAGTATCAGGATAACTAGAATTTTTAAATCCCCTTTTATACATTCTCTTACTAGAGTTAGCTAAATGTAAAAAAGCTAAACAAACTTTAAGTTTTGTTTTTTTTATTCTTCTCTTTGAAAGTTCTTCGTTTAAATTATTTAATATTCTTTTATTAAATCCAGCAGAAACATTACTACTCCAAGTCATTGAATCTCCTTGTTTAAATATCCTACTAAACCAACTGCATTTATTTTAGTTAGTTTTTTCCAAAACGAATAACCATCAAAATTACCATCTTCTATATCTTCTGGTAAATTTGCATCTTCAGGTCTAGCAATAATACTACCTCTTTCTCCATATTCATTTGAGAGATAGTCTAGTTCGCTTACTTTAGCTTTAATAGAAACAACTTGATTAATTTCTCCAAGCTGTAATGGAGTATATGTTAAAACCACATTACCATTTACATCAAATTTGTATAAATTTGTTTTACCATTATAACCATTAACTTCTTTTTTAAATATAATTTTACCTTTAAATGTAACTATTTCTTTTAACTTACCGATCCATTGTGAATTTTTATAAGAATTATATTCTCTATCTGTTAGATTTTTTCTCCAACCATAACCAAATATTAAAGAATTATCTCCTATGCTAGTTGAAACAACTTGTTCAGAGTGCCAAGATTTAGAGCATAAAGGAAAATCTTTAATTGAATAAAAAACTTTATCAAACTGACCTAAAACATAACCTTGTGGTAAAGCGTATCTTTGTAATGGTTCAAAACCTGGTTTTGCTGTGGTAGCGTTCCATTTATCTCTAGTCCAAATATTAATAGGAACATCATAACCAACATAATTTTTAGCTTTTACTTTTGCTTCTTTTAAATCAGTTGATAATTTTCTAATATATTCTTCTCCATCATTTAAAATATAAAAGATTCTGTCTGCACCTTTTGAGATATGATAGCCAGATGGTATATTAAACATTACTTACCTAACCTTTCTCTTGGTGTTGGTTGTAGCTTCCAATTCTTAATAGCTGTTTCAAATCTATTAATTTCATCTATTAAACCTTGTTTATAATCTGTCCAAATTTTTACTAAAAGATTTAAAGTTATTTCAATAGAATGTTTTGGTAATTTAATTCCTGGAAATAATGGGTGCATACCAGAAAAACGTATAGTTGGAGTTCCTATTCTTGATAATAGCTTATAAATATTTTTCATATTTTCTGGACAACTATCATCTGTAATATATTTATCAAAATATTTTTCTCCTGTATCTCTTTTTAATCTGTAATATTCATTTGTAAGAGAAATAGGTAAAAGATCATATTCTTTTTTAGCCAATTTAGAATCTTCTATATATGCTTTAATATTTTCAACAGTTTTGTTAGTTGGTTTTTCTTTTAACACTTCATCTAAAGTTGGTTGTAAAACTTGCTTAACATATTCTATTTTTACTTTAGGAGATTTTTCCCAACAATAAAATCTTGCACCAAAACAAACTCCATCTCTGCCATTTCCAAATCTAATAGTAAATCCATGATCTGCAATTACATTTTTAGATAGATTAAATTTTTGACGTTCGCCCTCCATATCAACTAATTCCCAATGTTGATTACAAATTCCACAAGTTGCTTTATTTTCTTCTGCCGCTTTTTTTAATCTTTCAGCTTCATAATCTTTTTCTAAATCTTTAGGTCTTTTACCTGATCTAACTTTTTCTTTTAAAGATAATAATAAATCATAATCAGCTTTAAGATTAGGAAAATCTTTGTAAAGTTGTGTCATACTTAAATCAGCAACAGTTTCTTTGTTTAAGTAAATTCTGTAACCACCTACTTTTTCAAAATAAGGATATAAAATATCAAATTTTTTATTAGTTTCAGATTCAGGTTGATCTTTTCTAAACCAATCGTTTTTCTTCTTACTTTGTTTTTTTAAAAGATTTTTAAAGAACTTTCTAAAACCAATAAACTCTTGATTAAAGATATGTTTGCTTTCAATAATGAAATTATAATTAACTAATTCTTCGTTAATTAAATCTTTAAGTTCAGCGTATGTGTAAGTTCTATTCATCTTTACTTTCTTTTGCTCTTTTTAATTCTTCTTTTAAAATTGTAGATGGAACATATTTAAGCAAAATATTAAAAATTATATCAATACCTTGATGACTTTCGTTACAAGCACTTTGAATTTTTGTAGCTAGTATTCTTCTGTTTTTAGTTTCTGGTATTTCTTTAATCATTACTGATTCTCCTTTTCTTTTTTTAAACATGCGATTAATGTACAATATACAACTTAAAATACAAGAAGTTTTTTAGTTGTATTTAAGCTATATTTATCGTTATTTTACGTGGTTTTTAGGTCTTTTTAGGTGGGTAGTCAGGTATAGGAAACACCTGATTCGTCAATTCTCGAGCGTCCTAGAGCGTCTAATGGGTTAATATTTTGCTAGGTTTACCTTTAAGAGTTTTTATCTGTTCTTCTAGCTTTTTGATCTCGCTGTTAGCTTGGTCAAAATCTTCTGTTGTATTTTCAAGTTTTTGTGTGGTTCTTTTTAATGCACTATCTTTCTCTTTTAATTTAGATTGCATCTCATCAACTTCGTCTTTTAAAATACGAATCTGTTCTTTGTACTCATTAATGATTTCTCGATAGTCGGCTTTTTCTGCCATAGATTATTTTTTGTTGTTGCGAAAAATTTGAGTGCCTTTTATACCAAATATACTAGCACACACTAAAATCCAGAGATTAGTGAACCAGGACGGAAGTGCCTGAAAGTGTTCGAAGAAAAGATTTATTTTGGTCATAGCTTCAGGATCATCTGACCAGACTCCATAGGCAAGTACAATTATAGGCAATGTGAGAATCAATAAAACGATCTCGTCCTTGTAGTCGTTTTGTCTAGCTTCTAAAAGTTTGCCGCTATACTCCAACTGTCCAGAACTCATTTTTTCTGCGTGTCTTAATTGTGCGTCTGCCATACGCATTTTAGTTTCTTGTCTTTTTTTATAGATATGACTACCAGCACTCATAGCCATTTTGATTGCACTAAACCACATAATCTTGAAACCCCTCTTTTTCTAACCAATCAGGAACATTAAAACTTGGACATTCTTTTTTATCATCAACCTGGTAATGACCTATAATCTTTTTAATTTGTTTAAAATCTTCTGGCACTTCATATCTTTTTATTAAATCTAATATTAATGACTTTAATGTAACAAACTGTGCATCATTAAAATTATTAGACCAACCGCCATTAGCATCTGATCCACCAATCATACAAACTGCAACGCTTCGATAATTGGTTGTTGGATTGTGTGAACCTTGCATTTCTTCAGGACGTGCTGGTTCTATTGTTCCATCACGAGTAATAATAAAATGATAACCTACATCGTCCCATTTATTTTCGCCTACGTGCCACTCTCTTATTTTTTCTACACCTATATCCATTGTAGCTGGTGTAGCTGAACAATGTATAACGATTGTATCTGTTAATTCTCTTTTAATCATTTTGAACCATACGTTAATTCTAAAGTGTCCATTGTAATTGTTCTTACTTCTTGAATCTTACTGTTATAAATAGATAAATCAACCACACCCCAAAACCAACCAGTTGTTGAGAGTTTTGCATATCTTTCAACATGATTCATAGGTAAAGCACAACCTACATTTACAACTCTTATATAATTTGAATCTCCAATTTTAGGACAGCGAACATCATTAAATTTATGCGTATGGCCGAACACCACATCGAATAAACTATTCTGTCCGATATTTCTTTCAACATTAACACCACCAAATTCCCTACCCATAATGTTAAAAGGTACGTGAGTGAACCCTACTCCGTCTATAAAATAGAACTCCCCATATCCACTCGTAGTCCAGCCATACTTCTTTAAGGTTCTGAATAGTTCTCGCTTACCCATTTGATAATATTCAGGATTGTTATCTTCCCATTTCCAAAGTCGGTTCTCGTGATTACCTAACGTACAATGTTTTTTAACTTTATAATTTCCAATACCTTTATTTAATTCTTTTAAAGCCGCATCAAAGGATTCAATGTCTTTAATAAAAGTTCCTTTATTTTTTCTAGCTTCCATCGTTGCATTGTCGATATGCCAACAGCAACTATCTAAACTTAAAAAATCTCCTATTTGTATAACGTAATTTGGTTTTGTTTTTTTAATATGTTTTCCTATCCACCTAAAACGATCTTTAGGTATATTAGGTCCATCGTGAGCATCAGGAATGACGCAGACTTTAGTTATCTTCATAATTTATTGCCTACAAAATATCCAATAGTTACAGCTATAATATATCCTAACCATATTACAACCTTCAGACCCCCTTTTCCCATATTGGCATAAGCAGACAATTTTTTTTGTTCTTCTTTAATTGAACATAACTCTTTTTTGATATGCGTTAATTCTGTTTTAATCTTAACTATCTCTAAACCATTTTTAACACTATGATTAGCTTTAGGCATCGGTTTCCTTTTTTGGTATTAATGGTTTATTAGTACAAGTAAATTTAAAATATATTCCATATTGATTAATTTCTTTTCTGCCTATTGATTGTGATTTTTTAATAGCTTCTTTATATCCAAAGTTCAAACAATCATACATGTCATTAAATTGTGTGGGCCATTGATAAGGCGACATACAACTTGCTTCTATATAAGAACACATCATGATTGTTAGGAATATTTTCATAATATATTCCATATCTGAATTGTTTGAGAAGATAAACCTTTTGAAAAATATATTCTATTACTTGACTTTGAACATATCTTTTAAGAAATCTATCCAAAACTTCTGAACTTGCTCTTGATATTTCTTTGCTTGTTCAGGGTTTTCTTTGATAAATTTTTCCACTTGTACTTTCCATTCAGCATAAGTTGGAATTTCTAAATTAAATTTAAACATATTTCCTCCTTTCTTTTATTACCTTGCATTACAAGGTACTCCATTTGAATTGACAAAACTTGCCTCTGCAAATGCCATGTAGAGATATGTTGAACCTGAACCATTGTAACCACCATCAGTATTTCTTATTTTAAAACCATTTGATAAAAAATCTTTATCTTGACTAGATGCTGTAACTTCTGCATCTGAACTATCTGCTCGTAATCTATTTTGTGCAACATTATATGTACTTCTTGTTGTGTCCATAATTCTCCAAGGATCTGATGTAGTTTTTTTAGACATAACATAAGCTGGTCTAAATCCTGTATAGACAAATGGTCCATCAGCATCTCCATTTCCTGTGTATGTTCCAAACTTGCTGAAGCCTTGTTTTTCTGCAAAGCAGTAAGCGATATAAGTTCCAGTGTCAATATTATTTGCTGAAGCTTTTGTAAAAACAGAAGAAGTTGGACTTGTATCATCCCAAGCATTACTTGATGTTGCTTCTGCGTCTGTTGCTTCTAAAAGTATATATTTTGTATTACCTAATGAATGATGATAAGTGAACCAATTACCTTCATAGTCATATCGTTTAGTAATAATCATTTTTGGAACAGCACCTAATCCATGACCAATAGTTGCTGTTGAATCATCACCTGTCCATTTAACTATCGAAAATCCAGCAGTAGTATTAGCTGAAACTGTTGATGTTATACTTCCGTCTGTGTTTGATGAACCAGCACCATTTGCTTTCCAGCACCAAGCGACAAAAGCTTCTGTATTGGTATTAACTTCATTCATGGTTCCAACTGTAAACCCATCTGAATCAAAACTTTTAAGAGATTCTGCGTTTGTTGTTTCTGCATCTGTCACATCAGACATTATATATTTAGTAGCTCCTCTAACTGCATCAGTTAAAACATGAAAATCAGCGGCATCTCTATTTTTAATCCAGGTAAAATCTGGTTGAAAACCAACGCCTGTTAGAGCATTAGATGCTCCTGTGCCTGTATAAAGTTTAGTATTAAAAAAAATACCTGCGTCGTCTATTGCTGTGTATGCCATATTTATATTCCTTTTAACTTGTTAAAAGCCATTATCCATACTCCGCTAAATTTTTAGTACATAGTGCATAATATCCACTTGGTACTGCGTATTCAAAATTTCCATAACCATCGGCATCTTGGTTCGCTGACGAAACTGTGAAAGCTGGAGAGCCGCCAAAGTTAAATTCCATACTAGAACCTGAACCATAATGTGCTAAAGCTGGAATATAAAAATAACCTGTGTCAATATCATAAGCTGACCCAGTTCCTGTTGCACCACTCGTAGGATCGCCACTGTCTTGCCAAGTTCCATTTTTACTAAAATATAATTTCCCATTATCAAGATCATAAGCACATGCTACTATATCTCCAGCAGTCCAAGTATCTCCCCAAGGAGTTCCTCCACCATTATTGTTTTTTGACCCTTCGCTAGCATTAGCATAACCTCTAGAATTGTACCCTACATCATCGTATCTTCCATCAGCAGATTGTTTGTTCATAGCATCTGCATCTACAATTCCAAATCTTTCATAACCACTAGATGCTTGACAGTTTACTTCAAAATACCATTTGCCACTTGTTGGTCCAAATGTACCATAAGAACTTCTCCAAGTATTATCTGTATTTGTAATTTTACAATTTCCTTCTACAAAGGTTAAATCATTTGCTTGTGCTTGTAATGGATTCATCGTACAAAAATTATTCGTTGGTGTATCGGTTGCTTGATCGGTTGCGTCTAGATTAGCTTCTGTTAAATCTGTTCCGCCATTGGCGTCGTTGCCTAAATTATCACTCGCTTCAAAGTCATAATATCCGCCATTTGTTCCAAAAGTTAATTCTGAAACATCTTTCGGCATCCAGATTGTAGGTGAATCTTCAGAAAATTCACCGAATGAAGTTGGTGTTAATGCTTGACCATCAACAAAAACAGCTTCCGCTAAATAACCATCAAAATAATTCCCATCATTAGTATGACCTATATCAAGATTTTCTCCGCTAGTATTCATATCAGAATCTAAATCTTGAGTTGGATTACTATCGGCAGAAAAACTAGTTTCTTCTACACCATTAACATACATTTTCATTCTATCTCCAGCTGTTGCATTTCCGCTATCCCATACGATTACAATATGATACCAAGATGACACATCACGAAAAAGTCTGTTTGTTTTTATTTGACCAGTATATCCACCATTATAGTCATAAAAATTTAAAGCATTATCAGTATCAAAACGAAGTGAAGTAAGTTTAGTTCCACTAGATTGACAGCCACATAAATTTTGTGTTGTTCCTAATCCTGATCTTTTACACCAGATACTAAAAGTCCATTGATCTTGATTAGTAGGTGTTCCAAAAGCTTTAAGTAAAGTTGGACTATCGGCTCTATTAAACCGACAGGAATTGGCTACGTCATATCCAGTTGATGCTGTTGCCGATGCTACGTTGCCTGGTAAAATTAAAGGCATTAAACCTCCAAGATTGGAAACTCACCCAATGGTCTTTCCATAACAGGATTTTCTTCTGTGCCTGTATTGACGTATTCGTATAAAGCCGCTAACGCATCTACGTCAGCCGCATTGTCAATGGCAGTTTCCATTTCATTTGATTTAGTTCTTACGTTTGCTCTAAAAGTTGTAACAGCACTTGGTACTTCATAACTTTCTACATCGGTTGCTTTAATCACATACCAATCTGTCGGAGTTAAGAGTCCACTAGCTTGTCGTTTGATAACGTCTTTATGTTTATTTTTTAAACCTTCAACTGCAACTTCGCCTTCTGTACCTTTTCCATCAATTTCATCTTGTGCTGTGAATAAAGTATCGGTTAAAGATTTTGCAGTAGCAGTTCCAAAACTAGCTGTCGCTACTCCATCTGCAAAGTTAAAAGATTGATTGGTGTTAGTGTAATACTTTTCATCTTTCTTGTTTGAATTATCAATGACGATTTCGTAAAGTCCAATCGCTTCTCTTTCCTCGTTAGTCCATCTAAAAGAAAATATATTTCTTGAATGACGAGTATCTCCAATAACCAATCCTTTTGGTTGATTGATTATTTTTTTTATTTCATTATCTTCTATTAATGCCCACATATTTTAACTTTCAGGTATATTTAAAGTTCTACCGATTTCCTGCCAGATGCTACCATTGTAACGAAATACGAACAAATCCGTCTTACCATTTGTGTCTGTTGTAGTCGGAGCAGTATCTGCGGCAAAATTAAAAATTGCGTTCCAGTCAACAGTATAACTTCCATCGTGATTAATTTCTAAACAAATAAATGCTCCTTCAACTGCATTAGTCGGTGCGGCAATAGTCGTGTTTTCTGTTGTTAGGTAATATGCGTTGCTCTGGCTTTGAGAATCCCAAGCCACAGCATTAGATGTTGAAGTTAATGCTTGTTGAGGAACATAAGCCATGTCATTAAATTTAATTGCTCCTGTTCCATTTGTTGTAACATCTATATTTCCGTTTGCTCCATCAGCTAAAGTTATATTTCCAGCATTTGTTCCGTTGTTGGTATTTAAAATTAAATCTTCAGTACCACCAGTCGTTACAGTTAAAGTTCCAGCACCATTTGAAGTTAAGGTTGCGGCCGCTCCACTATCTCCAACTTTTACTGTATCTGCTCCAAGAACTACATCTCCTGTTCCATGTGGAGTTATATCAATATCTCTGTTTGAAGTTGAAACTATATCATAAGTTACAACATCTAATTCTCCGCCTAACTGTGGACTTGAATCTCCTGATACATCAGCAGTAACAGTATTGTCTAACCAATTTACAGTATTTGCAGAATAGTTAAAAGTACAAAGTGAAATCCAATCTGATCCATCGTAAAATTTTAAAGTAGGTGTTGTTGCCGAAGTTGTGTCTAGAAATAGCGATCCAGCTGCCGCACTTCCAGGTGCAGAAGTACCAGCGTTAAGCGTGTTACTGGCATTTAATATCGTGTTCAGTTCGCTCCTAAAACTTGAAAATCCGATATTACCTAATGTATAATCTGAAACTTGACTCATATTTTATTTTCCATTTTATTATCTACTATATTTATAAAAACACTTCAAGTTAGCTATTAACTCTTTAATCCATGCCCTTTTGCAACGTAGTCAAACGTACGATCTTGGGCCACTCCAGACGAGTTGTAAAAGGTTATGGTAAATCCTGTTTTCGTTTTACTGCTTATGGTGTAATAATCCTGCGAAACCATATTTTGGGCCGCTATGCCAATCGCTGGACTTGCGAAAAATGCGTTAGTATATGTAATAATTTTTGCTCCAGCACCACTAACCACATCTTCTTCACTTTCCAGTCTTTTTTCTAAAGCTAATACAATTTGCATACTAGAAACTTCTGGTCTAGCTTTATTATCGGCACTTGTTAATTTAAGTTTAAATTTAAAATATCTTCCTTTAACTGTCGCTTGTTGTGAAATATCATTATAGGTTGAGATAGCACCTAAAGAACTTTCACTTGAACCTACTTGAAGAAAAGCATCGCACTTTGACGGAGCAGTTCCATCAAATGGGCCTTGAGCATCATCAAAGGCACTTGCTCCACGACCACTATCAAATAAATCCCAAAGATCATTAATTGTTAAATCAATCGTTGCCTGAAATGTAGCGTCATAAACGGAATCAAGCGATATGGTATGACTACCTATGTATTCTCCAGAACTTTCTATGTTTGCTAAATAATAAGTTGGATTAGCTGTTGCGTCTGTTGGCCCACTATCTATTAATCCATCTGCGTCATCAATATCGCCAACAGCAGAATCCCAAAGTAATATCGTATCTAAAGTTGCTATAAAATTATCTGACGAATCCTGTCCTTTAACACAATCTCCATCAAAAGTTCCTTCCCAGCTTTGTCCTGTTACAGCATTAATAGTTTCTTCATTATAAGTTCCAACATTTGTATAATGTTCAAGTCCTGAAATGTTCGTGTAGACGATTGCCTCGTTATCTGATTCGTTACCGAGTTTGTCCACCGCTTTAATAAGATACGCTCCCTCTTTGGAATTTAAGGTAACACTATTTGATTTTCTTCTAACAACTTGTGTCAAATTTGTTGATGAGTTCCAACCAGCACCACTTGTTACATCTTGATACCTGATTGCGTAGTATGAAACATCTAAATCTGCAACAGGAGTCCATTGTAACTGCATTTGATTTGAACCAACCATTGATACAGATAGAGTTGAAACATCACTTGGCGTATCAGAAGCACCAACGATTGTTCTTGTAGCTGTTGTATAAGCAGAAGATACTCCAAGAGAATTTATACATTTAATACGAACGGAATATTCCTCTCCATCTATTACGTTTAATTGTTGATAATTTAAAACAGCACTAACGCCTTTTGATAAAACTTTATAATCACTTTCAGAAGTTTTTTTAGTTTCAACTTGATAGTATTGTCTAAACTTATCTGTACTTGCACCAACTAAAATTTCTAATCGAGTAATTACAATTCCGTCTGAATATTCCAGTAAAGAATCGGTAAGCGTAACGGACGCTGGAGCAACAACAGAATAAGGATTTGGCAGAGTAGTATCTGGTATTACTGCCGCTTGTGTCTTTGTTGCCCAAGTATAGAAATTCGATTGGTACTCCGTAAGCTGTAACTCTGTGGTTAAATCGGAATTTACTTGCATACCTTGAACTCTAAATGTCTTTGCAGAGAAAGCTGGAGTTGCGTGAGTTATATTTACAATTTCTCCAACCATTAAATCTAATCCTGTCGCATCACATCTTAAAGCAACATTTAAATTATTTCTTGAACGTCTGCATATTAATTCTGCTAGGCCTAACGCTTGATAATATGATGTAATTGTTTGACTAAAATCAAAACGTCCTTCTTGTAAAAATCCATCTGCTGTCTTCATCGTAGCGTGTTGATCGGCTGACGTATATCCACTATCATCTATTTCTGGCCATTGTGCCTCATCAACTTGATACGATTTTGATGGATTGACAAATGTAACAATCACTCTGTTAAATCTTGAATTTCTATCTAAACTTGATACTTGAAGACCACCAATGATATTATCTTCGGTTAAACTGATTGCCGCACTTCCAGTTGATTCTGATAAAACTTTATATTCTCCATTCGCATAATTTAGATAACCTCTAAATCCTGTTACCATTGTTTTTAAATTTTCAATACACTTCTTTTTTGTATCTATAACAGCGTTCATATCCAGCAAATCAATGGCACTAGCGGCAGTATATGGAGTTACATCAACATCGCATACATCTGCGGCTGTTTGCCAATCAGCATAATCGTCATCAAAAAAACTATTAGCAATACCCATTCCAAATCTTGAATTACGCATATAGTCTAACGTACAAAGAACTGGATTATCAGAGTATGCCCAAGTTGAAGCTGTATCTTCTCTATGTGAACCAGTACCACCAGTATTAGTTCCATCTAAATTAGGATCATAAACTTTTCTTCCTTTAATGATTGATTTAACATTTGGTATTCCACCAAAACAATCCTGATTCCATTTAAACTTTAAACTTAAATAACTTATCCCCCTCAAGCGATGGGCCGAAGTCCAAGATGATAAAGCACCAACTGTTGTATTATAAGTTTGGTCATCATCGCCATCATACCAAGTAACCGATATTGTTGATTCAGCACTTGAACCATCTACTGTCGGATCAGCTTTATAAAAATTTGAATCAGAACTATCAACTGTTCTTTCTGTTCCATCTGTTAAAGCACCTGACCACGTTACTAATTTATCATCTATATAAATTGATTCGCAAGACTCAACTCCGCCTTCACATAAAGCCATTATCATATAAAGATATTCATTATCTGTTCCTGATGTTTCAATAAAAACTGCTGTTCCACCAACTTTACGTTGACCATAAATAACAGGTAGAGAAGCATTAGAAGATGTTTTATTAACTAGAACACCTTTGGCGTTTTGCTCTGCTTGTCCGTCCATGTTTGGAGTATCTGGCTGATCTGGTTTTTTTATCCAAGAGATAACCATAATCGCCATATTGATATAGCTTATCCAAGGTGTAATTTTTGACAAAAATGGTGCGGCTTTTGCGGCTGTTGATACTACCCAATTAAAAACAGAACTAAAAGGCCCAAAAGATTTAATTCCTGTTTCATTTACAGGTTTTCCATATCCACCCCATTTTTTTAATTTGTATTCTTCTAATTTATTAATGTAGGCAATGAACTCGCCTTTAGGTGCATACTTATTTAATATTTTTTTTGCTACCTTAACTAATAATTTATCAAACCAATTAAACATTATTCTCTACCCCACTTAATATCTCTGATTGTTAAAGCTGAAAATTCAAAACCTTTATCGCCTGAAAAAAATCTTTGTTGAGATATATCCGATGTTGTTCTTCCATTTATTTTTTCAAAATTTCCAAAATGACTTGTGATTGTCATTCCTAAAGCGGCACTACTTCCACCATCGTTCACTTGAAAGTTTGATAAATGTCCATGAAATATTAAAAAAGGATCAGCAATACAAGTCGTTCCACTTACTACGCCACGATAAATTTTTACTTCTGTTCCAAGAACATCATTACTTAAACAAGTAGAAATTAAAGATTGATCTACGCCTGAAAATGTTAAATTAACACTATGTTTAATTGGCGTATTTGATTCAGCAACATTACCAACACCTAATAATGTTCCGTCTGCATTATACGTTTGAGAAGAACCCTCAATATCATCTACAATATCAAATGAATTATCGGTCTTTCTGACTGGCGTTCCAAAACCTAAATAAACTAAATGACAAAAAGTAGGACTTGCACCTAAAGCTGTTTTGACTGCTGACGTTAAACCTCTACTCATTTTTTATCCTCATGTAAATACAAGCGTTAAAGTTAAAAATAATGTTATAAAAATAAACATGCCTATTAATTGTATATCCCAAGGAAAGTTGCTCATTTATTTTTTCACTTCTCCTTTTAAGTAAACTATTTTTCCAGAATTTTTTCCTACATTTTTAGATATAAATTTTACTTCTGTTTCAATTTCTTTAAGCGTAATTGCTTGTTGGTAAGTAGTTAAAAGTAACCAACTAAATAAACCAAAAGCTCCTACTGCTATAAAAGAAATAACTTTTTTTAAATCAAACTCTATATTCATTATTTAAACCATTGTAAGTACATTAACCAAGGCATTGATACAGAAGTGTTTTCAGATATTCTCATTTCTTTCTCCTACCAAAATAATGTTCAGATGGTTCATAATTCCATCTCATACCATGATGCCCTCTAATGTCGGCATACCACATTCTTAATTTAGCCAATAATTTTAAAACTGGTCTTGGCATTAAAACGCCTCGCAAACATCAAACTCATAATTATATAAATTATTAATACCCATACTATAACTCTGAACACCAGAAGTTAGATAAACTGTAAAAGGAACAGAATCATAAGTAACAACTTCATCGTCTGCTAACGCTTCAAGTAAAGGTGGACTTATAGAAACTGTTGCCGCATTGCTGGACGGAGTAACATCGCTGACCACTTGGTAAACCTTTGTATGACTTGTTGCAAAAACCAAAAAATCTCCAGCTTTAAGTGAACCAGCATCATCAGTATTAAACCCATCAATCGATATCGTAGTATCTCCAGCAGTATGAGAACCATTAACAGAAATAGTTGTCGTTTCAGAACCTAAAGCATTTTTTAAATTCGGTGGAGTAATTGTGAAAGTTTCTTTTGAACCTCTTTGTTTTGTAATGAAAGCAAAGATAGGTGCAAATTCTGCTCTTGATAAATTGACATATCTACAAGTAAATTTCCATCTTTGATTATCTATTTGTCGTGCAAATCTTCTACCACTATCAGATACACTAATAAGCGTATTCACTTCATCTTTAAAAGATAAAGCGTTAAATTCTGGCGATGTAGGTAATGCTCCACTCATTAAATTATATCACTCTTTCCTTGTTGGTTAACTGCACTATTAATCATTCCAACAATCATACCTCTTTCGTTAGCCAATAATTGTTGAAACCCAGCAGTATCAACTGCATTAATTGTAAAATTAACATTAACATTTTTACCGCCTACTCCTGGTGCAATATATCCAGATGAATTTGGTATAAATGTTTCAGGCCCACCTTCTCCAACCATGTATGGTTTATTTTCTGAAACTACTCCACCTTGTCTTCTAGCTGTAAATTTTTGAGATCGTATTTGTGATACTTGTGCCATACCAAAAGCTAATGCGGCACTAGCCGCAAGATAATTCCAGGGTGGACTAAAAGCGGCATATGCTTTCATAACTGCCGCATAAGTATTAACAATAGCTTCTGCGATTTTATGTGCCTGTAACATTTTAAATGCTTTTTTAGAATTACCTGACATAATAGTTAAAGTTCCCTCTAAATTACTTCTTAAATCTTTTAGTCCTTGTGTACGAAGTGCTTGTTTCTTTTTTTCGTTATCTTCATACGATTGAGTTTGTGCTTTCATTTTAGCATCTTCAAAAGCATATAGATCATTAAAAATCTTTTTACGTTTTTCTGCTGATTCTAATTCTCTTGCTTCAATTTTTTCTCTAGCTTTTTCTAATTCTTCTACTGAAAAAATCTTACCAAAATCTTCATTTGACGAAGTAGTTAATGAATTAATTGTTTCGTTTAGTTTTTTTAGTTTTTCATCACTAACATCTACGTATGAATTAAACTCTTTATATTTAGGAAAGAATTTAGTAAAAAATAAACCAGTATTTTCAAAAGCTATACCTAAATTAGAAAAAGCAATAGCAGTATTAACAGTAGCTGTTGAAACATGAATCATTGCTTCAGCAAACTTACCTAAACTCTTAATTAATTGATCGGATAAATACTTTCCAAAATTTTCAATACTTCCATGAGTTTTTTCTACCCAATGTAATAATGATTCTCTTATATTATCTGATACTCTTAAAATAGCTGGTGCTAGTGCCGCAGAAAATTGTTGAGATAAACCAACTGTCCCCATTTTTAATAAAGACATTGAATCGTTAGCCGCTTCTACTCCAAGAACAACTTCTTTTGACATAACAAGGCCAAGTCTTTTAGCCATCTCAAATTGTTCTTCCATTCCCATTGTGCCATTTTCAATAGCAGTTAAGAGTTCAATATTTCGTCCACCAAATAATTTATAAGCGGCCGCAGTTTTATCTGTGCCGTCTTTCATATTATTTAAAGCGTTAGCAACTATTTGAAATTGTGCAAATAAATCTCCATTGGTTGCTCGTAAGTCATCTTGTGTTATTCCTAATTGAATAAATGCATCTTGTGCAATACCAGTTCCTTTAACGAGCCAATCGTTAATACCAACTGCCATTGTACGAACACCTTTTGCAAATGCTTCTAAAGATGTTCCACCTAGTTCTGCTGATAATCTAAATGCACCTAATCGTTCAGTTGAAATAAATACTTGTCGAGATAATTTTCCTAACTTATCAACACTTTGTAATGAATTTCTAATTAATAAACCTAGACCAGCTATACCAGCAACAGCCGCTAGTCCTGTCTTCATATTAAAGATAGCTTTACTTACGCCTTTGAGTCCACGTTTAAGTGAACTAAATGCTCGTTTAGTTTTATCTTTTGCGTTAATATCGAATTGTAATCTATTTCTTGCCATTATCTTTTTAATTTGCTGTCTTTGTTTAGCTTATCGTAAAAAGCACACCATAAGTTAAACTCATTCACACTCATATCCATAATGTCGGATAGTTTCAAGTTTAGGTCTTTTGCAAGATATAGGATATTTAAAAGTTCGTTATCAGTTCTGATTTTTTTTTAGCCAGTCTTCAACTGGCAGAACAGACAATATGTCTTGGGCCACTCTCTCCACAACTAGAGAATCAACTGACCTCATTAAAGTTTGTTTGTCTTCTAATGAATAAAGTTTTTTACCCTCTTTGTCTTCAGCTTTAAGAATAAGAACGTCAGCAAATAAAGTAACGTCATCAGGTTTTGTATTTCTAGTTAAGATTCTTCTATCGGCTAAAGTTAAAGGTTTAGCATAGACAGTAATCCCCCATTCAGGAACATCAATAATCTTCCTGTCTATTGCTTTAAAATGTTCTTTGGCTTTTTCAAGAATATCACTCATAAAAGAGTCAATACTTAAATTCAGCTAAATAGTCAAATTAATTAAACTGTTCCCCTAGTTAACGCACCAGTTAAAGTAGCTGAAAAAGTTGCTTCTATCATACCATCAGTCGGAGTTGATACAGAATTGGCAGTAATAATCCACGTTCCACCAAAATAATAATCTGCTGAATCAGCACCCTCTGGATATAAATAAAGAGTCACTTGTTCACCCTCCGCTATTGCTATCTGTCCGTTAGTGTCTGTTTCGTCCCAGAAACACTCGACAGATGCAGTTGCACCTTTTTTGCCAACTTGGAAAGTTTTGGAAGTATCAGTTAATGTAGTATCTTCTAATAATTCTGCTGTTGTGTCTAAAGTAAAACTTCTCACTTCTGCAATAATATTAGAACCACATTTTACTAAACCTGAACTTCCTGTATGTGTTGCCATTATTTATTTTCCTCTTTTTTTATTTTCTGTTTAGCTTTATTACTAAACGTACTTAAAGGTTTTGTAACAGTAACACCAACCTTTGTGTAGCCCATTTTCAAATAATATTCTTCTTTATCTGCAAATGTTTCAATCTCACTTGTGCCGTTAGGTGTTTTTAATTTTATTCTATTGGTTGCCATAATTAAACTCCTGTTTGTACTGCGTTTTCGATAGTATTGTATGAAATTAAATAGGTCAACCTCATCAACCCTGTCTTTTGACTAGCAGTATCAAAATCCACTTCTGTTGAAACTAATTTTGTATCTTTTGCATTACCACCACGACTTATATCAGTAACCATTGCTTCTTCTACTTCTTCTGCAATCGTATCTAACGTATCATCTATGTTAGCTGTTCCTCGACAATGTGCTTCGATAATTAAATTTAATGCTCTGAATTGAGTTCTAGTATTTTGTCCTATCGTATAATCTTCAACTGTTTCATCTAACGTATAAACAATTAAAGCTGGAAGATTCCCAGTTTGTAAAGGAAAGTATCTTGTTTCATAAACATTTGAACCAGTAGTAGATAAACTTGTAACTGTTGTAACAACGTGTTCTCTAATTGCTTTTCTAATATGGGCCATCTTATCCTGATAATGTTATTCTAGTTACACCTGTTCCATCAGGAAATAACTCTTTAATATAATAAGTAACGCTATCTATAACTAGCGTATCATTAAAAGTTGCATCAGTAACATCGCTACTTTTACAAGTAAAAACAGGAACTTCTTCAATAATACCAGCTTCGCCAACTGATTGTTCTACTGACTCTTTATCTAAAATACCTTTAACAGTTGAACTGGTACTAGCACTAACGTCAGTAAATGTAGCTGATTGAGCAAAATCGTCTGTATCAAAAAATATCGTTCGTTCTGTATCTGATTCTACTGCCATTTTATTTTACTTTTTTCAAACATTTTGTTAATATTCTAACTAGGAATGGATTGGCCATGAATATCTTTTCGTAACCATTACCTACTGCTTTAGCAATAGGTTCCTCTCCTTTAGTATTCACATCAATATCTTCCATATTCATTATTATATGAAACATCTCGTGCATTAAAGTATTAAATAAACTTAAATCTTTCAACCTCTTATCTAAATGAAGTGTATGTAAATTAGGATCGTATAATCCTAAACAATCTTGAAGTATGACATAATGAACTTTAATCTTTCTTTTACCATACTTGATAAAAGATAATTTCATTACATTAGAATATCGCTAATAGTATAATAACAATAACAACAGCAATCCCAATAGATGCTTTAGGGTGTGCCTTTGCTAACTTATACCAATTTCTTAAACTGGTAATCATAAGACTCCTCTATTTCTTTTTTCTCGAAAAAAAACTTTTCTTTTTAACAGTTTCTTTGTGTTCAGGTTTTTTAGTCGATTCAGCACTTGCAATAGCTTTACCCATACCGATTAATAGTTCTCCATCATTTTGAGTAGCTTCTATTACATCTCCAGCTTTTGCTAATTGACCTTTGACAAAAGTTTGTTTTAGTATTTTTATTTTCATAATAATTCCTTGTATCTAAAAGAAAAGGCGTGGTCAATGCCACGCCTAATCTTGTAAATGCGTTAATTACGCATTATTATCTTGAATTGCCGCAAAACTTTCTGCGTGTCTAACAGCAACATCTACATCGTATAACCCTATTATTCTAGTACCACCTTTAGCGGCATTAGTATAAGGATCAACAGATATATCTAAACTACCCCATTCTCCAACAATCAGGTCATTAAAATTCCCAAATGTTAAAGCAGAGCAATCCCCACTTGATGACCCTTTTGTAAGAGTATCAGGCGAGTTTGTTGTTGAAAAGACATTGTAACCCAGTAGCTTGTTTTGATCGTTCATGATCATGACAGAGTCAGAAGAACCGACTTTAGCCGTAGCCATTAAACGAGAAACTGCAAGCGGAGAAGTAACCCAAGCCAACGCGCCTATATCTGCGTTGTCAGTAGCAACTTCTTTCCAAGTTTCAACAGCCAATGCCCACGTAAACGCACCACCATTCGTTCCGATAGCAACAGAACCAATACCTGAAGTATTTAAAATACCAGTTGGTTTGTTACTAGAACCTGAACCTTGAATGGCTTGCTTATCAACTTCATTAGAAAGTGTTTTTATAATATCATTTCTAACAATAGTTTCGATTGCTGGAGTAGATTGGTGCATTAAGTGTCTTGATATGTCAGTAAATGTTCCTAATGTTTTAGGAGCCATTGTAACTTGACGATATGTCGTGTTGACTTCTGTTACTGCTGAATTTTCTCCAACCCATGATGCAGAATTAACCGCATTTTGTGCTGGGATAGCAATATCGCCAACTAGACCACTTAAAAATAAAGCACCAGCTTGTTTAACAACCATTCTTGCTCTTAATGCTTCAATAAATGAACCACTTAAAAGGTTAGTTGCTACCAAGTTTCCACCATCGCCAGCGGCACCCTGAATAAGATCCCTAGTCCAACGAACGTCTGTTGGAACATAGATACCTTTCGGAGTTTTGCCAGTTTTACGAGAGATTTCATCAGACGCTTCTTTTTCAAGTTCAGCACCAGACCAATTTCCAGTTGCCATAGCTTTAATAGCTTTGACAAGAGAATAATCTCGTGATTCCTTGTTAGAAAGTCCAATGTTGTCTTTCTTGTCCAAAGGTTTCGCTTCCCCTAGTTTGTTTAAAACAATTCCTCTAAATTGAGCAAGAGAAACATTATCGTTAACTGCTTTATCTGCAAGGTCTTTACAATTATGTGCTGACCCTAAAGATTGTATTTCTTTAACTCTAGCTGTTTCTTCTTTTCTCGCTTTAGCGATTTGTTCTTCAACATTAACTTGAGAAGTTTCCACTTTTGGATTTTCTTTTGCTTTTTCCATTGTGTTTTTTCCAGTTATGATCTCAATAGTTTCTTTACGACTATCTTGATCGGTTGAACTATCATATCTACTACGTCCTACGCCAACAGTTGTGTCTGCTGGTACGGAAACAATAGACGCTTCCAATGGTTTCCAATTAACACGATAAGTTGGACTGTCCTCGTCCTCATCATCGCTTTTAATCTTATCCATCTTCATTATTTCGTAGCCAACACTCACATTACTGCGAATGCCATCTACGACATCACGAAAAACCTCATCAGCTAGTTTTGATTTACCAAATCTCACGACTGCACGACCTACCTTGTCGGCATCGCTGATTTTAGCTTCTTCTATGACTCCTATTTGCTTTTCTAAATCGTGGTTGAGCAATAATGGTGCTGTCCCACTAGCAATAAATGAAAAATCCACATCTTGCGGATTATGACTTAAAATTTCTGTTCCAAAACTTCTATCGTATGGTTCTTCAGAAGAAAACGCTAGATTAACAGTTCTGTTATCTTCACTAATCTCCTTTTTATTAAAACCAAATACACGATATAGTTTTTCTTTATCTGATTTCTGTATCATTACTTTTTTTTGAATTTGCTTTTTAGTTTCCATATTCTTTTCGACTTCTTGTTTGTTAATTTTTTGTTGTCCTTCTTTAAGAGATGATAATACATTATTTTCTGTACTAAATTCTTTGCTGTTCCCTTCTTTGTTAAAGCCATTGTCTTTTTCGTTTTGTTTTATTGTCATATAATTTATATCTATTATTTTTCTTCTTCTTCTTCAACCTCATTTGGTTGATTTTGTTGCATTTGTTTTTGTCCAAATGGTTCAAAAGCTAATTGTATTCCAAATTTATCAGCAAGTTCTTTATCAGATTGTATCTGACTAAATACATCTTCAACATCACGACCATAACTCGCTTGAACGTCCTGGTGTGATAAAAAGCCATTTTCTACACCTACTTTTAATGCTTCAACTTCTTTTTTAGGATCAATCCATTGCCAACCTCTCGCTCTCCAAATAGGTTGATTAAATTTAGGAAATTTAGAAGCTGGAAGATCACTTAATAACTTGGTTAATAAAACCATTTCTAACCATTTTGAATAAACAACATCGTGAAAGTTTCTAGTAATCTTATATTGTTCACATTGCCAATAATTTCTTTCTTCTAATGCACCTTGTCGAATACTTGAATAATTAACGCTCTCTAAATCGTTTGCTAGTGTATTATAACTTACATTTAAACTACTTGCGATTGACCGAACTATCGCTTTTGTAAAATCTTTAAAAGCTGTCGTTGGGTGTTGAGGATCAAATGTTTGAAAATCAGTTCCAGTTGGTAATTGTTCAAATGTTCCAGGTTCAGCAGACATAACTGGATTATTAGTATTTGTTTTATCTTCTCCAGTATAACTATCAGCATCAGCAGATTTAAAAAATCCCATTTTACTTGCACCTACTCTTGCCGCAACTAATTCAGCTTCCATATAACCATCTAACATTTTTAAATCTTTTAAACATGATGATAAAGGTGGAATACCTCTTGTTTGATGTGGTCTTTCTTGATGATAAAAATGAATAATCTGATTAGCTGGTACAACATTATATTTTGTACCTATATAAGAAGCTGAACTTAAATTCAGATCATCGTTTGGGTGTCTTTTTAATAAATGATAATTAATTGGCTTACCAAACTTATTAAGTTCAATTCCCATTCTAACTTCATTCTTATTTTCTAAAACTATATTGAGTTCTGTATCTAAAAAATCAGCTTCAATAAACTCGATAGCAAACTTATAAGGATTATCAAAATTCTTAATGAGTCTTACTAATACTTCGCCATCTCTTGCAAATGTTTCAGCAAATAATCGTTGGCAATCTACCCAACTCATTTTACCATCGGCAGAACAATTATAACCCCATTCTTTCCAACGTCTTTCAATCATATTATTAGCAAATGAATCTAATGCACCATTTGGATCACGACTTCTAACTTGTAAATGAACTCCTTTAGGCCCAATAACATTATCTGTATAAACATTGATAAATCTTCTGGCGTAAGCATTATTTCTTGCTAAATCTCTTGACCGATTTCTTAAAACTCTTAAACTTTGTTTAATTTCAGTATCAGCAGATTTAGATGTTTGAATAAAGTTGCTTAATAATCTATGTGTTCCAGCACCAGAATAAAAAGACCTTTTATTCGTTTTTCTTCTGAAAAAATTTCTAATTCGTTCAAGATATGTCATTAAATTGTACCTTTACTACTCGACCTGAACCCTCATTGTTTCCAGTTCTAAATTCGGCAACCTCTTTTTTATATTCTGCTCTATAATAATCTCTCCATCTTAATAATTCATCAACTGTTAATTTATTAAGTGAACGTCCAGCTATTGAATAACTTGAAACATCTGCATCTGCTCTATTTTCTAATATGCTCTCAATTTTATCGAGCATAACTTTGGCGTGGCTTCTAGTATCGCCAGTAGTTGCAAAATAGTTATCTTTGACAGTTATTTTTCCTGAATCTATAACTAATTTTTCACTATCACTATCTTGAATAACTTTTAAAACCCAAAAATAATCTCCAGCAGTATAATTAGCTGTCGCTGAATCATCTAATGTAAATGTATATTCTGTTCCTGACTCTGTAACTGTTGCTGAAAATCTTGTTGAACCATCGCTTTCTAATGATGCTTCCCAAACCATCGAATAACTTGATGGTGCATAATCAGCACCTATATCGGTTCTTTTCCAAACAATAGTTTCGCCTTTATAAAAACTTATCGGTTCTTTTTCTGGTATTGTTGTAAAAATATTAGCCATTAATTTTAATCATTCCACGATTTCGCAAAATTACTATGCTTTTTATAATGTTTCAACCTATTTGGGTTGACTTTAGGATTCAATTCTATTTGTCCTTTTTTTTGTTTTTCAGATATTCTATTTAAATCTGCATTTAATATTGTAAATGCCGACAACGCATAAACTCTACAATCTAACGCTTCATTTCTTGGTCGCATCAAAACCCATTCTCGTCTTTTAAAACCTCGTCTATATTTTGTAACAACCTTTTCTGCTGTTAGCTGTCTGAAATATTCTTCTCCATATTTTTTTGGAAAATGACAATATCCAGCACCATAATCTCTTATCCTTAATCTCGAATATATTAATTCTTTAGCAGTATCAACGCCAATAGGAAATAAAGTTATACGAGCAATATTATTTCTAGTAGGTCTGCTAATGATGGCTCGTCCCTCTCCACCTATACCTTTGATTGCGAATATTCTTCGTACGAATTTTGGTTTACAAAACTTATAAACTTGATTGGTATGGTGTCCACTATCCACACAAGTCGCAACGATTTTAAGTTTGGTTTTATTAGGTAATTCGTATGTTTTTGACAATATCAAATCTAGTTCTTGCCAGATATTAGGTGCAGATGGATCGCCATAGATCGTATGATAATCAATACTCCACGTTTCTTCTTCTAAACCCCAACCTAATACTTCTACTTCGAGTCTATCGTCCTGAACATCAACTCCAGCAGTTAATAATACGACTTCATCAGGAATAGTATAATCTTCACGTCTGTCATATAGGCCCAAATCATCAATACGCTCTCCTTGATCTTCCCACGTTTCTCCTAGATAGGTATTAACAAATACTCTTAATGTTTCAGGTAATTTTTTTGCTCGTAAGAACTCTCCGACAGCTTCTTCCATTGTTACCCATACAGAATAAAGTCCATTCAATCTAAAACCAGCACGTCCATTAAATCTATCGGTCGCTTTCCAATGTCCTTTAGCGATATTTTTAATTCTTTCAATATCAGTCCATTTCTTTTCACAATGTTCACACATATATCTAGCTGTTTCAGGTTTGTTCTTTTCCCATTGTACTTGCGACCACTTTAGAACTTGTTTCTTCTTACACTTATGACAAGGAACATAAAATAAACGCTTATCAGTATCTTCAAAAGCAGATTCAATCGCACTTGCACCTTTAACAGTAGGTGTTGATGTTAAAACCAACTTGCTATCCCAAAAGGTTGCACTTCTACGTTTAGCCAACATAACAGGATCGCCTTCACTTCCAGCAGTAGGTGGGTATCTATCTATCTCATCACATAAAACAATTTTAATAGGACGAGAAGCTAACGATGCTGGAGAATTAGCACCACAAGCTGTAATGTGGCCACCATCAAATATCTTATGTAATACAGTATTGCCTGAATCTTTACTTTTAACTTCGGCAACTTTATATTTTAAAATTTCAGTATCTCTAATCATTGGAGCAAGTCTATCCTGACTCCAGGCACGAGCCATTTCTAAAGTTGGGTGGACAATTAATATAGGTGCTGGAGCATAATGTATATAATAGCCAATGGCATTGAGAAGAATCTCGGTCTTACCTATTTGAGAACACGACATAACAACAACTTCATCAATAGATGGATCGTTAATACTATTCATTATTTCTTTTTGAAAGATGGCTCTGCTAGTTTCAAATTTACCAGCTTCACTACTGCTTTCAGTAGATAAATGCCTAAATTTATCTGCCCATTGACTTATTTTTAGGTGTGGCGGTGGTTTTATTAGACTCATTGTTTTTTGCCACACTTCTGTCATCGCTTGTGATTTCATAAAGTGCCTCATATAGTTTATCTTGTAAAATTAATTTTATTTCGTTAATATTTTTGATTGTAACAATAACTGGAGCAACTTTATTTGGTATTGAAAGCAATTTTTGTTTTACTTTGTGTACTAACTCTAACCAGGTGCGTTTTACTTCTTCTTTCGGTATTAATTCGCCTGTTGCCTTTTGCTTTTCTATTTCTGCTATTTCTGCTTTAGCTTTAAGTAATTTATTTTTATTTTTTAATACTTCTTCAGCAGTAAAATCGCCACCAGCTTTCGCTTTTAGAAAATCTATATATCCATGAACACTACTAACTAAATCATACTTACCACGTTCCGCTTTAGGTATAATATTATCTTTAGCGAGTTGTTGTATTCTACGTTCAGATAGTTTTAATAGCTTTGCAATAGCTTGAATATTAAATGAAGTAGCCATTATGGAATATACTTTCCAAGTGAATCTTCGCAATAATGAAAGAAAACTGTTTTACCTTTATATTTAATATAGGTTATTGGTTCATTATTTCCAACTTTGTAATTTGGGTTTTCTACTGATATTGTGTGTTTAGCAAATGCTTGTTCGCAAGTCATTTGTTTAACTGCCATACCTATCGGAATTTTAACAAGTTCATAGGTGGTACTAGCTGTTGCCAATCCTAAAATTAAAAATAATACATTCATTATCTTCCTTGTCCTCTCGTACGTTTTGGCCGACTACTTTTATTCGGTCTTTTAGAATGTCTGCCTTTACGCTTCTTTCTAGTTTTAGTAACATGGGTATATCCATATCCTCTAGGTTTTTTGCTTGCCATGTTCTTCTAACTTCTTAATTTTTTCATTTAACCTACCATTTTCTAAATAAACAACTTGTAAATCCTCTCTCAACCTATCATTTTCTTTTAAAAGTTCGTTTTCTCTTTGAATAATTCTATCTTTTAAAGTAGACATATAACAAATATCATCAATTTTTTCCTGTATAGATTCTTCTATCCATTCAGGAATAGATTTAGAGTTGGCAGCCATTGTTACTTTAAACTTTTCCATTCCCTGTTGATGTCTAACAAATATTCTATCTATAACATCGTTAATAACTGGATCAGACGTTTTAATTTTATGTTTTTCCATTCTTGTTCTTCTTTTTTCTTTTAAATATTTTATTATAAGTTTCTAAATAAATGGCGTTCGATTTTTTATATCTATTATGACTGCCTGTCCAAGCCAATCGTTTTGTTTTACCTCTTGTCATTTTTCCAATCCTTTATAGCTTTTAATAAGTTTTTATTATCGGTAATTAAATCTGTATTTAAATAAGGAGATTTGATATTTAGTTCTAACCACCTAACAGTTTTTTCAATTATTTCTTTATCTGTTGTTGTTGTTTTATTAGGTGGGTTGGTATCTATAATCTTTTCACAATCCATACCTGATTCATTCTTTTCTTTTGTTAATTGATAGCGTTGTTTTCTATTCATAATATTTCATTTTAATATTTTGTATTACTCCAAATCAAAATTATGATAAAACTAACTATTCCCATTAAAACCATAAACCAAATAGAATCAATAAATTCCATTACCAACTATGACCACAATTAGGACACTCATGTTTTTTAGGTTTAGCTTCTTCAGGATCAGTTAAGGTTCCAGCCAATACTTGTGCGATCTCTTGTTCATTGAAGCCAGTAGCTTTCCACCATTCAGAATCTAATTTACTGTTTAATTCTAATTCAGCTAATTCATTCCTTAATAAAACCTTGTCCCATTCAGATTCATCAGCAGAACGATTGTCAGCAATACGATATTTTCTAACATCTAAATCGTTTAAGTGATTCAGTTCGATATAAGGAACCCTGACCATTCCTAATCGCTTTGCCGCTTCATACCGAGTATGTCCACTAACAATAATCTTATCCATCATATTGTTAATAGTAATCGGCACATTAAAGCCAAATGATTTAATAGATTCGATTACTAAAGGAACTCCTTTTTGAATTTTACGTGGATTCTTTGCATAAGGAATTAAATGTTCAATAGGAATTGTTTTAAGATTCGGATTAATTCTTATTTCTATCTTCTTTGTCATATAGATTCTCTTATATGCAAAACGAAACGAAACGCAAACCTAACTACGCTGTCTATAAAACATCTGGCGTCGAGCGAAACC
>Ga0208668_1000039_pt1 | contig 29766 bp, 45 predicted proteins | sample 18_taG_FD_184093 | JGI IMG/M metagenome (GOLD analysis project Ga0208668, IMG submission 184093) | Marine viral communities from the Subarctic Pacific Ocean - 18_ETSP_OMZAT15316 metaG (SPAdes) (version 2) | ecosystem: Environmental > Aquatic > Marine > Oceanic | place: Pacific Ocean | collected...
CACCGACAGATTGGTATGTAATTAAAGCAACAGATGTTGAAAGTTATTCAGTACCAAGTGCTGTTACAACTTTTAGAGCAGATGTAAGAACAAAATCAAATGAAATGGAAACTGCCATTGACAATGCGGCTGATGTAGATGCTTTAGCAACTCTTTATGCTTATGTTAATACAGGCACAGAAGAAAATCGTGTTATGGAAAGACCATTAGGTGAGTTTCCAACATTGGAGGTTTAATGCCTTTAATTTTTCCATCAAATACTTTATCAGCAGGCGGTTTTTCAGTAGATAACTCATGTAGGTTTGATGATGGCGCTACTGCTTCACTTACTAGAACAACTGAAACTCCTACCGATCCTGATATATATACATTTTCAGTATGGGTTAAAAGAGGAAATATTGGACTAGCTAATGCTAAAATTTTTAGTGTTAAAACAGGATCATATGGTGAAGAAAAATTAGAGTTTAATGCTGATGATTTACTTTGGAGAAAAACGGACGCTGGTGCTGGAAACACAGATTATGAACGAGAAACAGACGCAAAATTTCGTGATCCGGGTGCCTGGATGCATATATTAATTGCTTACGACAGTTCTGATGGAACTGCTGGAGATAGAATGAAAGTGTATATCAATGGTGTACAGGAAACATCTTTTGGAGGTTCAGTTGATCCAGATTCATCAGAAACTAGCTGGTTAAATACAGCCAGCTTAACACTTTATATAGGAGCTGCCGCATCAGTAACTCAATATTTTGATGGTTATATGGCTGAATTAGCTTTTGTTGATGGTGTTGCTCATGCTGTAACAGACTTTGGAGAATTTGATAGTGATAGTCCGACAATTTGGAAACCGAAAGATATATCAAGTGGAATAACTTGGGGAAACAATGGTTTTTATTTAGACTTTGAAGATTCATCAGCTTTAGGAAATGATGTATCTGGAAATGATAATGATTTTACAGTATCTAATCTAGACGCAACAGATCAGTGCACGGACTCGCCAACTAATAATTTTGCAACATTTAATCCTTTATTTCCTATTTCTGGAGATACACTATCAGAAGGAAATGTAAAAGTTCAAACATCAGATAGTAACTATTCTCCATCTTCTTCTTCAATAGGAGTTGCATCAGGTAAATGGTATGCAGAAGTTAAATATACTGCTCAATCTAGTGCAAGTGCTTTAATCGTAGGAGTTACAAGTAATCCAAGTGAAGATGCAAGAAATGATGATTACATAGGAGAACAGTCGTATTCTTATGGTTATAATTCTTCAAATGGTGAATCTTATACTGGTGGATCAGGCTCATCTTATGGAGATTCTTTTGCAGTTGGTGACATTATAGGAATAGCTTTAAATCTTGATGATAATGAGTTGATATTTTACAAAAATGGAGCAGTTCAAAATTCAGGAACTGCGTTATCTATAACAGCAGCAGCTAGTACAGCATCAGGATTTTATTATTTTGCTGTTGCAGATACGACAACTAATTACAATATTACTGCTGAAATAAACTTCGGCAATCCATCATTTACAGGAACAGATCAAGACGATGATAATGGATATGGCTCTTTTGAATATGATCCGCCTTCTGGTTTTCTTGCTCTTTGCACAAAAAATTTAGGAAGTGATGGAGGTTAAATGGCAGCTTATACAACAATAGACGATCCAACAATTTATATGAACCCAGTTCTCTATACAGGGAATTATGATACAAATGCAATAACAGGAGTAGGTTTTCAACCTGATTTAGTTTGGGCAAAAGAAAGAGATGGCACATCTTCTCATGCTGTATTTGATGCTGTTAGAGGTGTTCAGAAAAAGATAATGACAAATTCTACTGATGTAGAAAGTACAGAAACAACTTATCTTTCTGCATTTGGTGCTGATGGATTTACACTTGGTGCAAACAATGGAATAAATGAAAGTGGTAAATTAAATGTAGCTTGGAACTGGAAAGCTGGAACATCATTTACTAATGATGCTAGTGCAACAGGTGTTGGAGATATTGATAGTACAGGAAGTGTCAATACTGATGCTGGATTTTCTATAATTTCTTATACTGGTACTGGAAGTGCTGGAACAGTTGCTCATGGATTAGGTGTTGCACCAAAATTTATGATTTTTTTTAATTTAGATGGTGGATATAATTGGAATACTTATCATTCAGCTTATTCTCCAACACAATCACAAGAATTTAATACAACAAATGCTGCAGAAACTAATGGTACTGCTATGTGGAATGATACTGCACCTACATCTTCTGTTTTTTCACTTGGTGATGCTGGTTCAGTTAATGAATCTGCTACTCCAATAATTGCCTACTGCTTCACAGATGTTGCTGGGTATTCAAAAGCAGGTAGTTACATAGGAAATTCTAGTGTTGATGGAACATTTGTTTACACCGGATTCCGGCCAGCTTGGTTTTTATTAAAGAACTATCAAGATAATGGCGATAATTGGTGTTTATTTGATAACAAAAGAAACGCATTCAATGTTACTAATAATGGTTTAGCACCAAACTCTAGTGAAGTTGAATTTACAGATGTTGATGTGGATTTTTTATCTAATGGAGTGAAGATGAGGAATAGCACAGGAAGACATAACGGAAATGGAAAAACATACATCTACATGGCTTTCGCAGAAGCACCATTCGTAAATTCTAATGGAGTACCTTGTAATGCTAGGTAACAAGTTACCAGCTTCTGGGCTTTACATTACCTAAATAATAGCATAAAATTAATTCTGTGTGGGAGGTACACCACCAATCACCTATCCCCCATGCACTTTAAGCAATCTATACAAGTCAATAACTAAATATTATAATGGTTATATGCTTAGAAAAGTAAATTTCATTCCTGGCTATAATAAACAACTAACCCCTTCTGGAGTTGAAGGAGGATGGATAGGTGGGGACTATGCCAGATTCAGATACGGTTTACCTGAAAAGATAGGGGGATGGGAAGAAAGTCAAACAAACACGCTTCCCGGCGCTGGTCGTAAACTCTTTTCTTGGTTTGACACACAAGGAAATAGATGGACCGCCGTAGGTACTAATAAAATTTTAGCTGTATGGTTTGAGGGAGAATTTCATGACATTACTCCTTTGGATTCATCCTTAGATCAATCAGGCGTAACAATAGATACAACTACAAGTTCCGCTACAGCTACTTTAAATTTTGGAAGCGCTCATAATTTAGAAGATGGTATGGTTATTCTGCTTGATTCTGTTACGATGCCTGGATCAGGCACAAGTATTACTGCAAGTGAATTAGAAGATAAAAAATTTGAAGTCCTTACAACACCTACTGGAACAACCGTTACTATCACACTACCTTCTACAGAAACAGGATCAGGATTAAGCGCTGGTGGATCAATGACGGTTAAACCTTATTATCGAATAGGAAGTTCTACTCAAACTTATGGCTATGGGTGGGGAACAAGCTCCTGGGGTAATGGAGGATGGGGGGATGCTTCAACATCAACACAAGTAATTTTACAACCCGGACAATGGCAATTAGATAATTTTGGAGCATTACTTTTAGCAACCATTAGAGGAGGAGCAACTTTTCAATGGGATCCAGAAAATGTTGACGTTCCTACTGCTGTTGCTACACGAGCCACGGTGGTAACTAACGCACCTACTGCATCAGAAACTATGATTGTATCAGAAAAAGATAGACATGTTATTTTATTTGGAACTGAAACAACCATAGGAACTGCAACTACTCAAGACAAAATGTTTATAAGATTTTCTGACCAAGAAGATAGAAATGATTGGGTTCCTACATCTACCAACACGGCTGGAACGATGAGATTATCTTCAGGTTCAGAAATAAGAGCAGCTATTCAAGGACGAGACTTTGTATTTGTTTTAACTGATAAAGCTGCTTATGTAATGCAGTTCGTAGGACCTCCTTTTACTTTCTCTGTCCGACAAGTAGGTACCAACTGTGGAGTCATAGGGCATAATGCAGTTGCGTTTGCTGATGGTAAAGTATTTTGGATGGGGGATGCCGGTGGTTTCTTTATGTTTGATGGTACTGTTAAAAATTTAACTTGTAATGTGGAGGATTATGTCTTTCAAGACCTTAACTATACCTCGGGTCAAGTTGTTGCAGCAGGTGTAAATAACTTGTTTAGTGAAATTACTTGGTTTTACCCTACTGAAAGTAGCTCAGTAATAGATAGATATGTTTCATTTAATTTTACTGAAAGTGGCTCAGTTCCAGGAGGAGTATGGACTACAGGAAGTTTAGCAAGAACCGGATGGGTAGACTCTGATGTGCAACCTAAACCGTATGCTATAGAATATTTATCTTCTACTCATACTTCTGATACCCCATTAGTTTATGGAAACACAGAAGGAATAACAAAAATGTATAAACATGAAACAGGAAATAATGCAGTTACTGCTACAGGTACTTCTACTGCTATTGCAGCCTATATACAATCAGGCGATTTTGATTTAGATGTAGATGGAGATGGAGAATATATAATGAAAATTAGAAGATTTATTCCTGATTTTAAAACGTTAACTGGCACCGCTAAAATTTCAATGAATCTTAAAGATTATCCAGCGGACAGCGAAACAGCTTCGGGATTAAGTCCCGTCTCTATTACTTCTGCTACTACTAAAGTAGACTTAAGAGCTAGAGCAAGATTAATTAATTTAAAAGTAGAGAACGACGGTAAGGATGAGACTTGGAGATTTGGAACTTTTAGAGCCGATATACAACCAGACGGGAGAAGATAATGGCTAAAGTAACTGTACAGTTTCAAGAACCTACAGAGGATTATGATCCATCTAATCAAAGACAAATTAAATTTAAAATGGAAGAACTTAAAACACAGCTTAATACATCATATCAAAGAACAATTGAAAATGATTCCCAAGCGTTTCAATGGTTTAATATAACTTATGGCTAAGAAAAAAGGTTTGTACGGAGTTAGTACTTATGTTAAAAAAAGTAGAAAAAAAATTAAGAAGCACAAGAAACGCCTCAACAAACGCGCTACGTATAAGAAATATCGAGGACAAGGTAGATAATGGCAATACAATATAAAAACGCACGATTTAGTTTAACAGACACAGCTCAAACTACAGTTCTAACTTTAAGTGTAAGCTCAAGAGCCATCTTACAAAATATTCAAACTCAAAATGTAAGTTCTGGCACTACAACTGTTACGGCTCATATGTATGATTCAAGTGTGGGTAATACATCTGCAATTAGTACTATAAAATTAAGTACCATGACTACTCAAAATTTAGCTAAAGGGCCCTTAGTATTGGAAGAAAGCGATGCCTTGAAATTACAGGCAGGCACTGGTAGTGTAATAAAAGGAATGATCTCTTACGCATTATTAACAGGAGATCAAGGAACGGCATAATGGCAGACCCAATAAAAGTACCTGCAAAGGTCAAAGAAATAGTAAAGCATAAAAGAACCGGTAAGGTTTACGCTGATAAAGCAGAATTTGATGCTGATGTAGCTAATCCTGGTACAGATACTACTTCTGATGATTTTAGGCAGGACATTGAAATAACAGTTGCATCTTTGGAAGTATTTGGTAAAACCAATTAATGCAGCCCTACGGTGGAACCGAAATTCAATTAGATTATCTAAAAAAATATTGTTCCAATCATTGGGATTCCGTACAAATTACCACTTCGGTTCCAGAAAAAGAACCTCTTCATCCTGTTCGATCTAATATTCTATGGCTTAAAAATTCTTTTGATCAACCTAACATTGCTCCTTGGTTTTCTAATCCTAAAAACCACACAAAATATGATTGGTATGTATTTAATTCCCATTGGAATTATGAAAAATTTAGATATATGTTCAAATTAGAGTCTCCTAATTGTCTAGTTATTAAAAATGGTATTGATTATGATGAGCTTGTCATCAAGAAAAAGCAGGAAAAGAAGGATAAAATTAAATTAGTTTATTTCTCTACTCCATGGCGAGGACTAGAAGTTCTTCTTAATTCGATGGAACAATTAAAAGAGGATAAAAATATTACTTTAGATGTTTATTCCAGTACTCAAATTTATGGAGATGCTTTTAAAGAAGCTAATGATAAACTTTATCAGCCTTTATACGACAAATGTAAAGCCCTTCCTAATGTTAATTACATGGGTTATTGTAAGCATAAAGATTTATTAGCCAAACTTCATGAGTATGATGCAAATGTTTATCCTTCTATATGGGAAGAAACGTTTTGTATTTCTGCTATGGAATCACTAGCAGCGGGTCTAGTCTTATTGACCACGGACCTCGGCGCTATTCCTGAAACATGTGGAGAATTTCCTATCTATGTTCCTTATACTTCCGACTATAAAGCTTTAAGCGAAAGATTTACGGCAGGTATTCGAGGGGTTCATTCCATGTTTAAGAATGATATTAATGATATATTAGATTTTCAAAAAGCATATTATAAAAAATTCTATGATTGGAATGTTATAGGAATGTTTTGGAAACGATTTTTACTGGGAGCTTACCGTGAAAAAAGAACAACCATTAAAAAAAGAAACGAAATCTAGAATTAGCTTAATGGTAGCTACCCCGTGTTATGACACGGTGCAACTACACTACTGTAAAGCCATCTTGGATTTACAAAAAGAATGTCTATTGAATGGTTATCATATTACTTTTCAAATACTTAAAAGTAGTTTAGTTACTCAAGGACGTAATCTAGCTGTCTCTGCTTTTCTCAATTCTTCTTGCACTCATTTTTTATTTATTGATTCGGACATCTCCTTTAGTACTAGATCTATTTTTAGATTATTACATTCGGATCATGAGATAAGCTGTATTGCTTATCCGATGAAAACTATAAATCAAAACAAATTTAGAGAGGATCTAAAGCGTCGTCCGGATGATGATGTAGAAACAATGGGATTAACCTTTCCCATTCATGTTAAAGATCCTGATAATATTAAAATTAAAGATGGTTGGATAGAATTACATAGAGCACCAGCGGGATGTATGATGATACAACGTTCTGTATTTACGAAGTTAGTCAAGGAATACCCTAAACTTACCATTAAACAAGACCATGTTATAGATGGTAAGATGGTACGAAGACCTAATTTTTATAACTTTTTTGATACTTATTATAATCAAGAAGAAGAAACTTATTTAGGAGAAGACTTCTATTTCTGTAAATTATGGACTGATGTAGGTGGTAAAATACATGCCTTAGTCGATGAATATATTACCCATACCGGCGAGAAGTCTTATATAGGTAAATTAAAACATGAGCTAACTGTGGCATGATATTGATATGTGCCTCACTTATGGGTAAAATGGTAAATACAATAGATATTTATTATTATGGATCCATTAACATTAGCATTAGCTACATTCGGCATACAAAAACTTAGAGGAAAATCAACAGGAAGATCATTTAGAGATGCCTTCTTAGTAGGAGGTGGTTCTGCTGCTATTGGAGCAATGGGCGGTGCTGGCATGGGTATAGGGCAAGGCGCACCTTTGAGTGGAATAAAATCTTTGTGGGGAACACCAGGAGTTAACACAGCTACCATGCAAACTAAAGGAGCTACACCTATACCAGGAACGGGTATTAGAGGCTTTATACCAAAACTTGGACCTTGGTGGAATAAACAAAGCACTGGAGCTAAGCTAGGTTATGGAATGGCAGCCGCTGTTGGAGCAGGAGAATTATTTAAAGAAGATGATCCTAAACCACCTTTCACAGAAGAAGATTATAAAAAAGCATACGAGAAACAATCCCAAGCACATAAAGGAATAGGAGACTATGCTAGTAACTGGAGCGCAGTACCTTCCTTATATTCAAACCAAAATGTGTATAATTATAATACCGGGGGATTAGCGAGTGTTCAAAAATTTAATCAAGGAGGAGTAAGTTATCTTCCTTCTAAAACTACCCACGATGAAAAAGATACGCACAATTATATAAGAGCTGGAGGCTATTTAGAGGATCCCCAAGGAGATAAAGACGAAGATACTATCCTAGCTCAATTAGCAGATGGTGAATTTGTATCCCGAGCAGATGCTATATTAGGAGCCGGTATTTTAGAAGGAGCTTCTATATCTGATAGAAAAGAAATGAGAAAGAAAGGTGCAACTTTCTTTTACGATCAACAGAAAAAATTTAAAAGGATATTTGATTTATTACATGCAAGCAAAAAAACAGAACATTAAAAAAGAAATTGAAGTATTAGCTATTGCACCCAAGGACGTAGATAATATGTGGGCTTTAGTTGAATTTCAAATTAAAGAAGCTTTAAAATATGGTGGAAGCTGGGCAGAATCTTCTCATATTAAAGCCAATTGTAAAAAAGATACTAATCAATTGTTTATTATTTATGGATCGGATGATGGGTTAGAGAATAAAGTATTTGGTGTCATGGTTACACAGTTTATGAAGCTACCTAACTTTAAAGAATATCAGGTTTTAATTTTAACTGGTAAATATTATAAATTATGGGTAGATAAAATTATTAAAACCATCGAAGAGATGGGTAAATTGAATGGCTGTAAACGAATCAGCGTTCAAGGTCGTCCGGGATATTTAAAAAGTGTTATTCCGCACGGTTGGAAAGTAAAACATTATCACTTTGTTAAGGAGTTAATATGAGTTTCTTTGGCTGGGGCGGCGGAGGCGGAGGCGGCGGAGGCGGCGGCTCCACAACCGGCACACAAACAAACATTGCAAGAGAAGCACCAGGAGTAGAGTCGCGTAAACTAGCACTCTATGATGAAGCTTTAAACTTAGCAAAAACTCCAATCAGTTTACCTGCCTATCAAACAGCTAAGCCTTCTCAATTACAACAAGATGCATTTACAGATGCGGGAACTACAGGAGTAGGACTTCCTCAATTAGCATCAGGAATAGGAGCTATTGGAGGCGCTCAAACTTTAGCGGGCGGTTTACCTGCAACAGGAGCAGGAAGTATTGCTTCTTTTATGAATCCATATTCGCAACATGTTACAGATGAAATCAACAGACAGTCTCAAATGAGACAAAATCAACTAGGTGCCGAAGCGGTTCAAGCGGGAGCTTTTGGGGGAGCAAGACAAGGAGTAGCATCAGCCGAATTGGATAGAGCACGACTAGGACAAATTGGACAAATGCAGGCAGGTATATATGGCCAAGCTTTAGGTGCAGCTCAAGCACAACAAAGATTAGGAGTGACTACAGGGATGCAGGCTGCTCAACAATATGGAGTAGCAGGAGCACAAGCACAACAAATGCAACAAGCAGATCTTCAGAGTCAACTTCAAGCAGGAGGAATACAACAACAATTAGCACAACAAGCTTTAGGTGCACAAAGACAAACACAAATGGCGAGAGCTTACGAGCCGTATCAAAGAATGGAATTCATGAAAGGTATGATGACCAACCTTCCAACATCAGCTAGTCAGATTACAGCAACCACAGGTCCAGGAGTTAATCCTTTAGCTCAAGCTGCGGGTGCAGGTATTGGAGCTTATGCTGCTTACAACATGGTAAACAGACCAGCAAGCAATATTACAGTTCAAAGGTAGAGGTGAGAGATGAATGATCCAGTCTTAAACCGAAAAATGTTCAGGCACGCAGCCCAAATTAAACATAATCAAATTCCTAAATATCAAACAGGTACACCTCCAGAGGGATTACGAATCCCAGGTGCCTCTTTTGCAAAAGGAACAGCATCAAATCCCTATAAAATCAATCCACTAAAAGCGGCATGGTGGCTAGCTAGTCCAGGTAAATATTTGAAAGCAGGACAAGTCGGAATTCAGAGCCTTGTAAAAGGTGGTAAATATGCTTATGGAACCTATAAAGCAGCTCGAGCCGCTACAAAAGCAGCAGAGAAGGCAGGCAAAGGTCCTACATGGAAGGGCACTCTTCCTTTTACACGAACAGGTAAAGGTCCACCTAGTTTCTATCAATCAACGATAGGTAAACCTATATCTAGACACATGATGAGACATCCTAAAAAATATGGAACTGCTAAAGGTTTAGCTGGTTTAGGATTTGGAGGAACGAGTGCTATCTATGCTGTAGATGCTGCAAGAAAAGGTGACTATGGAAGTGCAGCTTTCGAAGCATCTTTAATACCTTTCGGTGGAGCTTGGGCAGCTAAAGGATTACAGCTTGCAACTAAAGGATCTAAAGCTAAAAAAACATTTAAAAGAGCAGGAGGAATAAAAAAAATATTAGATAAACAAGCAAAATGGACAGTGCCTCTAGGTTTAGGTGGAGCTGGTACCGCATGGTATAGAGGAGAAGGCGAAGGAGCCCAACTAGGTGATGATGAACAAAATTTAATTATGAACATTGCTCAGAAAGTAGCAATCGAAGCGGGAGCTAACGAGATTACTCAAGAGCATGTGGACAAAGCAGTACAGATTTGGCAAACAGATTTTGCAGTAAGAGAAGGACAAACAGGGGTAGAAGGAGATTACGATAGAAATAATCCTAATGAAATGAATATTCTAACTGCTGAGACTATTCCACCAGCGGGAGGACCATCTCTTAATGAAGATGAAGCCGCAATATTAGAAGCACAAAAACTTAAAGATGCAGAGACACAAGCTAAAGTTTTAAAAGAAGAATTTAATAGTGCAGATCTTGGAACTAAAGATAAGTTTTTAAAATTTAGAAACCAAATTACTGATCTAACAGGGGCTCAAGGTAATGATAGAGATTTATTACTAATGAAACTAGCATCTGGAATGATGTCCAATAAGTCTGGAGAAAAAGGATTAAAAGGATTCTTAGATGTCGTAGGACAATCTACAGGTCCAGTAACCGATACAGCTATTGCATTAAACCAATCTCAAAGAGCATTTGATAAAGACTTAGCTATTGCTTTCTTAAAAGCTCAAGAAGAAAATAAATTAGGTCCACAAAAAGTAGTAGGAGATGTTAAACATGTCATGGTTGATGATCCTAATGCTTTATATGGTAAACGAGTACTCGAAATTAGGGAAGATGAAAATGGTCAATGGGTAATGCAAAAGCAAAACCCTGACGGTACGATAAGCTGGCCTCCTTTCCAAGGTGAAAATCCACGAAGTTTGGAAATTTCAGGTACAACTCAACATAAAATGAGAACCAAATTAAGTAGTGCTGCAACTGGATTACAATATGTAAATTATGTCTTAAGCGCTCCTGATGAAGTCCTAGGTTACAAAGGGGGATGGAAACTAATTACAGAAGATTACAAAGGAGCTATTGATAACTACCAATCTTACGAGAATAAATACACCCAAGGAATGAGTATGGGTAATTATATTGATAGTACAATTTTAGCTGCTGACAATTTAGAGACAGACACAGTAAAAGTAGGTGGAAAATTTGGTGTAGGCGGTGAAACAATGACCCACGCAGAATGGATCCAAAGGGAATATCGAAAAGATATTGAGGCAACTCGAAAAGAAGTAATGGATCATTATAATGATAAAGATTTAACTCAACAAGAACTGGACCAGCTGATGCAGGTAGCTTTAATTGAAACAAGATTAAAATATATTATTGCAAACGCTAACAAACATGAAGACCGTTTAACTAAATGGGATATTGAAGCAGCAGCTGAAAGAACAGGTGCATTAGGTATAATTCCTAGACCATTTAAAAACCAAAACGTTACTGCTAAAACAATTAAATCTGCATACAGAGCGCTTCAAGCACAGCTAATTGGAAACTTTAATAGTGATGCTAATAATTATCTAGAATCTGGAGGCAATAGTGCGTTCTTAGAATCCTTTGTCGTTATTCCATATATTAATCAATGGAAAATTGGTAACCAAGTTCAAGCACAGAACGAAGAACAAGTAATAGGCGCTCTAGAATCAATTCCAATACCGGGGGCATAATGGCATCCATACCTCAATTACAAAAAGCAATAGATAATAATGCAATAGATGTTTCTACTTTAAATAGAGAACAACTAATGGGATTAGATAAAGCTTTCCAAACTGGAATCTTAAAAGGCTACCCTAATGTAGGTGCTATGATGGAAGAGCAAGGAGCTGCAGCACAAACGTTAGCTAAAGAAAAAGAACAACAGCTTAGACCTTTTGAAGCTGCCACAGGATTAAAAAGATTAGACTTTGAATTAGTAGGAGATGTCGCTGGAAGTTTAATGCCCTACATTCAGGATAGAAATAAAATAGCCCAGGCATTTATTGCATCAGGAGGCAGAGCGAACTATGGATTAGTTAATCTAGGCAACAACGCTTACAAAATGTCTAACCTTGCATCTAAACTAATGCGACGAACCCCAGCAGGTAGAGTGATAGGTATTGGAGAGAAAGCGATAGGCCTACTTCCAAGAACTGCAGCAGTATGGAATAGAGTTGCTAGAGGAATTGATAAAGCAACAAAGCAAGTTAAGTATGGATTAGGTGCTAAAGGCGGTCAAATGTTTTACGGCCCAAGCCAATTGTTACAAACAGAATTAAAATCCCAAGGTCTTGGTATGGCAGGAGCTGGAATGGGATCTATTACCTATGGAGTTGCTGAAGCACTTACTGATACAGGTGGAGCAACACATGAAGATTTAGCTAGAGTAAGTGAAAATGAGATAGATAAACTTTCGCCTGTAGAGCAAGAGATTGTTCACGCAAATAAAGCTATGTCGAATGCAATGCTATTTAATGCCGGTGGCTTTTTATTAATGCCTTTGTTAGGGGGAATAGGAAGATGGACTAAAGGAATTTTAGGTATGCAAGGTAAGCAAGCAGAAATTATTGCAACGAATGCATACAAGTATGGTTATGATACTAATTTATCAGCAGTCATGAATGAAAACCACGGAGCCTTTGCTGGATTTGTTAGACAATTTAATAAATCAGTTGGAGTATTTCCCTGGATAGCAGGTAAGCGTCAAAGATTTAGAAACAATTTAGAAGTTCAATTCTATAATAATTATTTAAATAATATTAATGCATCTGTTCCTATGTCACATGCTCAACTGTTAGCACTGGGATCAGTTCCTCAATTTAGAAAAAACTTTCAAGAAATGTTTAATGTTATTTCTACTAAATATGAAAAAGTATTAGACGCTACTAAGTATCATGGCTTAGAAGATTTAAAAATTGTTCCCACTAAACACGTTGGAGTATGGGCAGATGAAGTATTAAAAAGATTACAAGCTCAATACCCTAACTTGTATGGAGAGATGCAAGGTTTAACTGCTAGAGTAGGAGCACAGTCTCCGGTAACAGAATTTGATGATCCATTAGTAGCTTTTATAAAAGAATTAAAATGGTTAACACAAAACGATGGTAATATCACTGCCCAACAGGCTATAGGTTTACAAAAAATGTTAACTAAAGTTTTACCTAGTACCAAACTAGAAGACCCTAGAAGTTTTGTTCAAGCTTTAAGAACTGCTTTAGAAAAAGACTGGGCATCTATTGGTGGTGGAAACCCAATGCAAGAATTATTAAAAACTAACGCGGTTAAAAAATCTTATGACAGTATAGTAGCACAAGGCGGAGCAGAAGCAGGAGAACAATACATTGGTAAGATTATGAAAGGAATTGATGAAGTACAAAAAGCTCAACTAGAAGCTAATAGTTTTTTCCATAATTCTATTATGCCTTACTACTCTACAACTGCAAAAAGTATACGTAAAGTAGATTCAGAAATATTTACTAACTTAGGTTTAGTAGGCATTACCGGTAGAGCCACAATTAATCCTGATGAAATGTGGGACAAGGCTATTCGATCTGTGTTTAGATCTAAAAGTCCTATGGCTATACAAGATTTAAAAACTTTAATGGGCTATGGTAAAAACAAAACAGGTACTGAAATGTTTGATAGATTTAGAGAACTATATATCTACGATGCATTTAAAAGTTCTTTTAAATATGCACCAAGAGCTTTAGAAGAAAGAAGTTTATTTAGTTTATTAGAAGAAGCGAAATCTAGCGGTATTATGAACCGAAGATACATTGATGAAATTAATGATGAATTTGTTTCTGATACATGGTTAAAAGGAATTAACCCAGATAAACTTTTACAATCTGGTATAGGAGACAAGCCTTGGAAAGCATTAAAAGTAGGAGCGAATGAAGTACAAGGATTTAATGTAGAACAATTTGCTAAAAACTTAGGATTAACTGGAGCTGATACAGAGATTGCAGCAGCCAAGAATAAATTAATTCAAATGTATGGCGGAGGAAAAGGGGGCGAACAAGCTTTAGATCATTTAGAAACAATGATTAAAATAATGAGAAGAGAAGCAGAGGTAGGAATTGCTGATCCTTCTGTATTCGTACAAAGAAAACTAACCCTAGGAGCTGCTGGTGGAATGAGTTTAGGACAAGGAGTAGCTAGAGGAACATTACTTATGGGTTCTGTAGGGGGAGGCTTCGGAGGTATCGCAGGATCTGCTGCTTTAATTCTTTTAGGAAGACACATTGGAGGATGGCTAGGGGACCCGGCTGCTTTAAAAAGAACTTATGATTTATTTACTGAGATGGAAAGAATAGATCAAAAAATTGGAGGAGAAGGAGTAAGTAGAATGTTATTTAATCCTTCAGTTGAAGGAGGAAAAACTTTAAGAAGTTTATTTGCTAAGTGGTGGAATGCTATGGCAGATGAAGATAAAGATATGCCAAAAGTTAATTCAAATAAAATAGATTTTGAAGAGATACAAAATTATTTAAATACATCTCCCGAAAAAGTACCCGCTCCAGTGTGGAATAAGAATGCATTAATCTCTTCTGTAAAACAACGATCTTATAATCTTGAGAATGCATTATCTAAATCTTCTACATCTGTGTTAGCTGCAGGAGATAACTTTTTAATGGGTGTAAGAAACGGATTAGAAAAAGAAATGCAAGCAACTAATAACGATAGAACAACAATGGCCGGTGGCTCTACACCTCCTCAACAAACTACAGGACAGCAAGTTACTGGTCCTGATCCTATGGGTGGATCCTTTGCAAACATTCCACAGGGACAAGGCAATAGAGCTGCACAATATCAATCATTGTGGCCACAAGATAGTTTAGGTCAAGGAATAGCTACAAAAAATGCCTAAAAAAGTAGACGAGTTAGCACACCAACGAATCACGGATCACGAAAAGCTCTGTAGAATTATGCAAAAACAAACACACGATAAAGTTGAAGCCCTAAGAAGAGATGTAAACAGAATTGAAAAAATTATAATAGGAACTTCAGGCTTTTTATTAACTTCTATGCTAGGAATACTTGTTGCATTACTCTTTAGAGTTTTATAAAAGTAAGTGTGTTACTTATAAAGGAAAAAGAAAAGTTTATTATTAAAGACTTTAGACGTCTGAATAAATATCAATACGAATCCTATAAACGTGACGATGATCACGGCCCACGAACCTATGCAGTTAAAGACAAGAAGGTTCCCAGCGTTACTACAATCTTAAGCGCTACTCAATCAGAAGAAAAGAAAAAATCCCTAGACAAATGGAGAGAAAGAGTAGGCTACCAGGAAGCTGCTAGAATTACTAAGCAAGCAGCCACTAGAGGAACTGAAATGCATTATGTTCTTGAACAATATCTTAACGGGGATGGCTACTTAAACCTTTCTGCAGATGGAGCACAAGCACGACTCATGGCTCACGAAATAATAAATAACCTAGGGCCTTTAAAAATTATTTATGGTAATGAAGTTAACTTAGCCTACAAAGATAGATGGGCAGGAGCAACTGATGCAGTGGGAGAATATAATAATATTCCTACTATCATTGACTTCAAGCAGTCAAATCGCCCAAAACGAGAAGAGTATGTTATAGATTATTATTATCAAATAGCTGCTTATTCTCTAGCACATAAAGAACAGTATGGTCCTATTAACCAGGGCTTAATTTGTATTTGTACTAAAGATGGATTGTATCAAGAATTTAAAATGGACAATGCATTTTTAAATCAATATGAAAATCTTTGGCTTGAACGCGTGGATCGCTATGATCAATTGAAGAAAGAAGGGGCTTAAATTTTTTCCAATTCAAACTTCTCCTCCCATTGTTTCCCATCTCTTTCTTCTTTAGCTTTTTCTTTTTCTTCTTCTTCCTTTCTTATTCTGACTAACTCTTTATAGTATTTCGGATGTTTCCATTCAAACGTCATTCGTGCTCCTTTTTTTATATTTCCCTATTATACCAAATTGAGTTTTTAAAAATTTTAAGAAAAAATATTTTTATTGAATTCTAGAAGGACGACTGTGTGACAGGTTTAATTCTAGCCGCGACAATTTTTTCCTTACGACAAAAATCGCTTTGCTTCTTCTCCAAGAGTTTGAGCACTTAATTTAATCTTTCTATCAAGAGCAGACATAATCATCACATCTAATGATTCGGGTACCATTAAGTCGATATAAGTGACTTTATCTTTTTGGCCAATACGATGTGCGCGGTCTTCACTTTGCCACCGTACCTCAAGATTGTAAGAATTACTGAAATATACAACATACCGAGCAGCAGTAAGGGTGAGACCATAACCACCAGTAGCAGGATTACCAACAAGGAACTGACATCTATCACTACGCTGAAAGTTATTAACAGCATTTTTACGACCTTCGACATCAACTTCTCCGAATATCGAAACCACTGAATTTTTTCCATAGCGTTCCTCCAGGGCTGCTTTAATTTGTTTTATATTATACACATAGTTAGCCCATATAATAACCTTCCCATCACTTTCTTCTAACACAGCCATTAATTCTTTTAATTTAGGATTATTTTTAAATTCATGAATTGTGCCCTCATCTGTTTTTAAGAATCCCTGGCATACCTGATGTAGTCTTAATATTTCTGTCAACTTATTATTAAAACTAACGGTTTTATCTTCAATGATGGCTCTAGCTCTTTTCTTTAACCGATTATAAACTGTTGCTTGTTCTGTAGATAAATTAACTTGCCGCTGTTGATACAATTTAGGTGGCAGATCTAGGCACTCATCTTTTTTAACTCTGTAAGAAAATGATTTTAATTTCCATTCTAATTCATCTAAATTTGTATAGTATTTAGGAACTAATATTTGATTACCTCCCATTTGTATTTGGTGCATCACGGCATATCTAGCTCTGAATGTATAGAAAGATTCAAACCCTAATAATGCTTTACTTAAAAAGGCACATTGAGTATAAAGGTCTAATGGAGACTTTGTTATTGGCGATCCCGTTAATATTCTTCGGTATTTTACCGCTGTACCTAATTTACAGATTGCTTTGGTGCGTAGTGCTGTTGGGTTTTTTATGGTTGTGCTTTCGTCAATAATCATCATCATTGATTTTCCATTTAGATTGATTCTATTTTGCAACCATTTTTGTCCAGATTTATGAGACAAAGCCTCAACATTCATTAAAATAAAGGAAAGTTTGTTTTCTTTATCAAATTTAACTAATTTTTTATCTTTATCAATTTTCCAACACCACACATTAGTAGTAAGGGGACAATGAGTTAATATTTCTTGGACCCAATTGGTATAAACGGAATTAGGTGCAATAACTACACATTCTGTAATTTCTTTAATTTGCCATAAATAGGATGCATTATCTATAGCTACTTTTGTTTTACCTGTACCCATTTCCATAAAATAAGCATAGTTTTTAAGAAGGGCTCCTTGATTTAAAGCAATTCTTTGATGTTCGTAGGGATTAGTTTTATATGCATATTTTTGCATAAAAAATTTTTATATTTTTTTCTTGCTTTCGTCAATGAGATTTTGTATGAAGATGGGAAAAGGAGGATCTTATGGACTTAGAAGCAGAGTCAACCATAAAGGTTGATACAGCGATGACAATAGACATCGCTAAGTCTTGCAATAAGTTATTGGAAACTCAGAATGAAATATCAGCGTTTGAAGAAAAACTTAAATGGTTAAAAAATACTGAAACTACTCTTTCTGAGCAAACTATTCCAGACTTAATGCACAAAGCAGGTACTGCATTAATTAAACTTAATGATGGTACAACGGTAGAAGTTAAACCATTCTACTCTGCAAGAATTCCTATATCCAGAACCGAAGAAGCATTTACTTGGCTTCGAAGTAATGGTCATGGGGATTTAATCAAAAATAATGTTATGCTTTCATTTGCACGAACTCAAGATAACGAAGCAAAAGCTTTAGTTGAAGACTTGAGATCCAAAGGGCATACCGTTAAACAGACCGAAAAAGTGGAACCTATGACTTTGAAGGCGTTTGTAAAAGAACAAATTCAAAATGGTAAGAACGTTCCGTCTGACGTTTTCGGTGTGTATGTTGCTAGTAAAACTAAACTAACCACGAAGGAGGAATAATGCAACAAGCAAACACGGCTCAAGCTAAAGAGTTAGAGAAAAAAAAGCAAAACTTGCCACAAGCAATAGATTTGGAAGGATCCGCTGGCGAGGGTCAAGAGTTTATAACAGCTCGAGACACTAAGCTTCCAATACTCAAAATACTTTATGCCAACTCTCCGGTATTAAACGAAGATGATGGTAAGTATATTGAGACAGCCAAACAAGGCGATATCTACAATGAAGTTACAGGTAATCTGTGGAAAGGAAAAGAAGGTATCATTGTTGTTCCTTGTTTATATATCAACACTTTCAATGAGTGGAAAGACAGAGGCGACAGTCCTGGACGACCTGTAAAAATACATACCGATCCAGCGATTATGTCAGACACTAATAGAGGTGATGATAATAAGGATAGGCTACCTAATGGTAATTATGTCGAAGACACAGGGAATCATTTTGTCTTTATCTTAGATAAAGATTATATTCCTCAAGAGCAGGCATTAATTAGCATGAAGTCAACTCAAAAGAAGAAATCTAAAACTTGGAATTCGATGATGCAAACTCGTCGAATGAAAGGTGCTAAAGGTTTCTTTAGACCGCCTACATGGGCGACTACTTATAAGTTGACAACTACTAAGGAATCCAATTCTCAAAACCATTGGTATGGATGGGTAGTAGAGTTTAACGACTTTTTAACTACTGAAAAACATGCTAAGTCTCTTGAGATTACTCGCGAGTTTTATAACACCGCGAAAGCAATGGATATCTTTGGTAAGGTTGATTATTCGTCAACGGATATAAATCAGGAAACTAAGAAAACTGCTACACCGTTCTAAAGATGCTCCAACGGTTAGTAGATCTTTTTGAAGGGGATCCTGACAAGTTCATTACGACTTCCCTGACAGGGGAAGTCGATGAACGAGGGAAGCGCCAAGCTGAATATCGCACGGTTCACGAACCTGTGACGAAAAAGGTTTGGCAATCCCATTTGGACGGAGTAACTCGTATGGGCCTCCGTCCAGAAAACAACGATAAAGTTAAATGGGGTTGTATTGATGTAGACCCTGCTACCTATAAAAATTATTCTCAAAAAAAATATGTTGATATTATAAAAGAGTATCAACTTCCCTTAATTCCAGTTAAATCTAAATCTGGAGGATTACATTTATTTTTATTTTTAAAAGATTGGGCATCGGTAGAGGATGTCCGTAAAAAACTTGATGAATGGAATGATACTTTTTTTATGGCTAATGAAGTATTCCCAATGAATAAAGCAGTAACAATGCCATACTACAAAATGAACGCAACAGTAGAATTTGCATTTGATGATAACTCAAATCCGTTGATGATAGGAGCCTTTTTAGATCTAGCAGAACAACGAAGACTAACAGTAAAGGAATTATACAACTTAAAAACAAATGCATATGAACCTGAAGCTGATTGGCAGCACTATCCTCCTTGTGTTCAGAAACTTATAACAGAACCTTGGCCATCTAACAATCGTAATAATTTCTTATTTAATGTAATGATTTTGGAAAATAAAAAAACAGATGGTAATCTAGATCTTAAAACTTTCCAAGAAATAGCTGTTCAAAGAAACAAACAATGCTTTCTTAAACCTTTAAGTATTAATGAGGCTAAAGCTGTAGCTAAATCAGTTAAGCAAAGTAGCTATCATTATAAATGTCCTCCTAAACATAATGAGTTAACACCTATTTGTAATAAAGACTTATGTAAACTTCGTAAGCTAGGGATAGGACCGCAGGTTCCTGACATTATGGATGAGTTCGAAGATATTATTTATACACGAGATTCTAAAACTATTTATTTTAGTTTCACTTACAAAGAACAACGGATCACGGTGGAACCCGAAGACATGCGAGATGAGAAATGTTGGAGAATTAAATTATTAAAGTATGGATTATATTGGATGACTCTTCCAAGACAAAGAAAAGGTCCCCCCTTGTTTGAGTTAATGTTACAAGAACTTACTAAAAGAGCCATTGAAAATGAACAGGCTAAATATACAGATACTATTGAAGAAGAAAAATATGATGTGCTAAAAGCTTTTTTTGAACAAACAATTGAACAAGATGATTTTGAAAAACTTAAAGATGGATATGTAGTTTTAGATTCTAAAACTAATATGTGTTATTTCAAAAGAAGTACACTTAATAATTGGTTATCGCGTCCAGGAAATAAAAAATTTAAAAATACTATGGAGGCTTTTCAATTATTAGGCTGCCAAAGACATGACTATTTTGAAGGGGTACAAAATGTATGGTATGTAACCATGCCTGAGTTTGTAAACCATGTTAAGATAAAACAAACCACAAAGAAGAAAACCACAACGGAGCTAGACGATGAATTCCATACCGGAAAATTCAGAACTACAGAATCTAAAAAGCCTATACCACAAAACGATTAAAATTTTTGGACCCCCAGGCACAGGTAAAACCCACACACTTATTGAAAGAGTACTTAAACGACATTTAAAAAAAGGTGTTAATCCAAATGAAATAGCTTTTATTTCTTTTACTAATAAAGCAGTTAACACGGCGGTGGAAAGAGCAGTAAAAGCTTTTCCTAAATACAACACTAACGATTTTGAAAGATTTAAAACACTTCACAAATATTGCAGAAGATATTTTGAAGAGGAAGTTTTTGATCCTAAAGATTGTATGATTGATTATGCATTACAAACTAAAATTGTTAAGAGTAGTGATAAAAGATTAGCTGATGATAATTTTACTTATAAGGATTGGTCTTTATCTATTTATAGTAAAGCCCGAAATATGTTAGCCAACCCAACTGACATCTATAAAAGAGAATCATACAAAAGAGATTCATTAGATGTATTTATAAGAAAAATAAAAACTTATGAAAATTATAAGAAGTCTGGAGGGGAAAGATCCTTTATAGATTTTGATGATATGATTGAAAGAGCAATTGATGAAGTAAATTTTCCACCCCTTAAAATATTAATACTGGATGAAGCTCAGGATTGTACTCCATTACAATGGTCTGTCATTTACAAAATGGCAGATAAGATAGATAGAATTTATTTAGCAGGAGATGATGACCAAGGAATATATAAATGGAATGGTGCTGATCCTAAATATTTTACAACTTTCTTTCCAGGACGAAAAGTTAAATTAAGAAAGACAAAAAGATTTGGAGAAGCAGTTCATCATTTCTCCCAAATTATTCGAAGAGGTATATTAGATAGTGAAGAAAAAGATTACGAACATGTAGATAAAAAAGGATTTGTAAAAAGATATTTAAATTTTAAGGAGATTCCTTTTTCTCAATTAGAAGGAACTTGGTACATCTTAGGAAGAATTAATAGCACAGTAAATGAATTAAGAATGGTAGCCAAAGATGCAGGATTATATTATTCAGATAATGATAATAATAAATGTTTTGATCCCTCTCAATGGGAAGCCATTAAAGCTTGGACCAGAATATCTTCCGGTAAAAAAATAGATAAACGTCAAGCAGAAAAAATGTATAAGTATATTAGAGAACTTAAAAGTTCAGACTACAGAGCTACTAAATTTTGGATTAATGAACCTGATTTTAAAGAGTATAATTTTAAAGATTTAAAAGAATGGTGTGGATTAGATCTACCTGATGAAGCGCAGCAGAAACAATGGTGGTGGATTTTAAGAAGAAATTTTACTCCACGACAAATTATTTATTTTTTAAGACTCCTTCGTCGGTATGGTCAAAAACAACTCGATGAAGACCCCCAGATTATTATTGATACAATTCATTCAGTAAAAGGGGGAGAGGCTAATCACGTTGTCTTATATGGAAAAGGAAATTTTCCATCCAACTTTAAAAGGAAAACAAAACAAGAAAAAATTGATGAAAAAAAAGTCTGGTATACAGGTGCAACTCGTGCTAGAGATACGATTCATTTGTTAACAACGGATTACAAATATAACTATCCATTGGGAGCAGATTATTTAGTTTATGTTCAAGAACAAACCAGATAAACAGTATTATCAAGACTTAAAAAATATGATAAAGAAAATTAAAAAAGAAACTGGGTGGAAAGATATATTAAAAATAACAGAAGAAGCTCAGATAAGATTGCATAGGAAGGAGAAAAAGGATGACGGACAAAGACCTCTTTAAGGAAACTACTTACGCAAGTCTACATAAACAAGTAGATGGAACTCATTATAAAGGATTTAAAATTGAACCAGCCCAATTCATTTCAGAAAATCATTTGGAATGGGCGGAAGGAGAAGCTATTAAATATATTTGTAGACATAGGCTTAAAGGAAAAGAAAAAAGCATTGATAAAGCAATTCATTGCCTAGAAATAATTAAAGAGAGAGACTACGCATGAGTTTACAATTATCAATGAACTTTAAAAAACATATTTGGTCTTGTCCTGCAGAATATAAAGATCTTTCACAGGCAAAAGAAATAGCAATTGATTTAGAAACTAGAGACGATGGCATCTCATCTGGCCTGGGGGCAGGATGGGCTACAGGTAATGGAAACATTATAGGTTTTGCAGTAGCTACTGAAGGTTGGCAAGGATACTATCCCTTTAAACATTTCGGCGGGGGTAACATGATACCGGAACAAGTACAAAAATATATGAAAGATGTTTGTGCTTTACCTTGCACTAAAATTTTTCATAATGCTCAGTACGATGTAGGTTGGTTAGAAAAGGAAGGTTATAAAATTAATGGAGAGATAATTGATACGATGGTAGCTGCAGCTATCGTTGATGAAAATAGATTCTCTTATTCTTTAAATGCTTTATCTAAAGATTACCTGGGGGAGATTAAAGCAGAAACAGATTTAATCTTAGCAGCTAAAGATCATGGTGTAGATCCCAAAGCCGAGATGTGGAAGTTACCTGCGGAGCATGTTGGATTTTACGCTGAACAAGATGCACGACTCACGTTCCTTCTGTGGCAACAACTTAAAAAAGAAATTGTTCATCAAAGTCTAGGAACAGTATGGGAATTAGAGTCTAACTTATTACCAGTGCTTATAAAAATGCGTCAACGAGGGGTAAGAGTACAAGTGGAATTAGCTCAACAACTACAAACAAAAATGCGACACCAAGAAAAAGAATTGTTGATGGCAATAAAAAAAGAATCAGGAACAGACATAGACATTTGGGCAGCACGCCAGATTGCCATAGCTTTTGATAAGTTGAAGATAGAGTACCCAAGGACTGCAAAAACAAACGAGCCATCATTTACCCAAAACTGGTTGTTCAACTGTAAACATAAAATTGCGAAGTTAATTGTTAAGGCAAGAGAAATAAATAAATTTCATAATACCTTCTTATCTTCTATCATGAAGTACCAGGTCGATGGAAGAATACACGGTGAAATAAATCAACTGAGATCAGATAATGGCGGAACTGTGTCGGGGAGACTATCAATGTCTCATCCTAACCTGCAGCAGGTTCCAGCTAGGAACAAAGAGTTTGGACCTATGATTAGATCTTTATTTGTTCCTGAAGAGGGATGTAAGTGGGGCAGCCTTGATTATTCGCAGCAAGAACCACGAATGACGGTTCACTATGCAGCATCTATAGGGGACGGCTATGAAGGAAGTAATGAATTAGTCCAGGCTTATCATGAAGCTAGTGCAGACTTTCACCAAACTGTAGCTGATTTAGTAGGGATTGAAAGATCTCAAGCTAAGACTATTGGATTAGGTTTAATGTATGGAATGGGTAAGAATAAACTAGCTAATTCTCTTGGATTATCAAAAGAAGAAGCAACACAGCTAATATCAAAATATAACAATAAAGTTCCATTTGTGAAGCTATTATCCGATAGATGTATGCAAACCGCAAGTGAGAAAGGTATTATTAGAACTAAAAAAGGTCGAAAGTGTAGGTTCAATATGTGGGAGCCTCGAGACTTCGGCTTACATACTGCAGAAACATTTGATAATGCAGTCGCTAAGTATGGAAGAGACAATATTAAAAGGGCTTATACCTATAAGGCCTTAAATAGATTAATACAAGGATCATCAGCCGATCAAACTAAACAGGCAATGTTAGCATGTGCAGACGCAGGCTTTCTACCTATCTTACAGATCCATGATGAACTATGTTTTAATGTGAAAGACGAATCAATGGCAGAAGAAATCAAGAAAATAATGGAAGGATGTATCGAATTTAAAGTACCCTTTGTGGTAGATAAAAAATTAGGAGATTCCTGGGGAAATGCCAAATGATGAATTAGGATATTTAGCTGGTGTATTTGATGGAGAAGGAACCTTTGGAATATGGTCAAAGGGGAAGAATAAAACAAAACAATTAAGAGTGGCAGTAGATATGTCCGATGGAGATATAGTATTAAGATTTTTAACTTTTTTTAAAACGGGAGCTATCTATTCTAGGCAGCCAAAAGACCCTAAACATAAATTAATGTACAGCTGGAGAGTAACTAAGAAAGAAAAAGCTTTAGATATTTTAAGAACAATGTTACCTTACCTATCTAAAAGAAGACAACTTAAATTTCACGAGGTAGCCAATGGCTGAATTATTAACCACGACTCAAGGATCAACGACCACGGTTCACCCTTGGTATCAACTATTTAAAACACGAGTAGCCCATATTAATTTAGATAAAATTATAATGGTTCCTAATGTTGTAATTAATATAAGTGAAGAAGAGAAAAAACATTTTGCACAAAATGGAATGCTTACTCCTATTGTAATTGATGAAAATAATTTATTAATTGATGGAGCTAAACGATTAAAATACTTTAAAGGTATAGCTCAGTATGCGTTAGTTTATAAAGCTAAAAATGTAGATGAAGAAAATTTTTTAAAAGCTTTAAATGGTAAGTGTGATGAGAAACACCCGGATATATTTGATATGTCATTCTTGTTTGAAAAAGATATGCGCGAGTATACCCTTAAGGTTTTACCCCTTTTTAAGGAAGGAATTAAAGTAGCCCCTGTATCTAACTAGCTATACTAGGTTTCTGTTCCTGTTCCACTTTAATTTCTATCTGTGTCTTCAGGTCTTTTATTCGAAATGAGGCCACTTTCATCTCGTCCTGTTGACCCGTAGTAGCCAACCGAGCCCATTTGTGCTCTAAGTTTAGCTTCTCTTGTACCATCATTTGTAACGCCATTGGTAAACTCCTCGTACGTTAGCCGGACACCTTTATCTGCGTAGAATCCTTTTAAACTTTGTTCGTTCGAAGTATCTACTTTAATATGTCCTTGTTCAACAAGCTCTGCAAACTTTAACAGAGCAGCTTTATCGTCCGGAGCTTCCACATTCCCATTTAAATAGGAGCCATATACGAAAGCTTGGATGCGATATAGCTTCATAAGTTAATATAAGACACCGTAGGGTTGTTTGTCAATACTATTTCCATGCTATGCTGTGGGTCATAGAATAGTCTGAAGGAATACAATTAATAGTCATTTCTGTGGCGTAGGACCCTCTATTTTTAAGATTTAGCTGTATTTGGGTACCAAGGTAGTCAGCTCTGTGAAGACAGCTCTCAAGGCTTGTATGGCGTGATTTCTCATATTCGTAGATATTACTGCATTTTTCTCCACCTATTAAGCCTGTATCACTTTCCACGGCCCAACACATACTACCCAATAGCACATACATAACAGCCTCTTTCATAGCCTAGCGCTACCAAAATTCTGCCATAATGTCAATTAGGTTTCTGTGCCTGGTTTAGGTTTAGGTAATATAAGGGCTTCATCAATACACATGAATTTGATAATAGTACCATATTTATTAACTTCTTGAGGCCCTATTTCCTTAGCTTTTTTAATGGACTCATTATACCCTGAAATCAGACACTCATAGTGAGAGTTGTATAAATCAGGCATTGGATGAGGGGGTAAACACTGCTGATAAACAGAGCTACAAATAATCATGCTCAGGACAAATTTCATCTTGACTTTATATTATCTCCCATATATATAAGAACTATGAAAATAAAAAGTAAAAGTTCTTTATGGCATAATATCATAGAGCAGGTAGATGAACAATTAAGTAGGACACCTTCTCATGATGTTGATGGTACTCCATTGGAGGATTCAATTAGATTTGATGACTATAAAGATAGTCTTAAAGAACTTAAAATTAAAACAGAAGATAACAAAGAAATAAATCCAATCCATACAACACTAGCCAATCATTTAGTGTATGATGAGTTGGCTTCAAGAAGAAGGGAAGGAAATGGAAAATAAATACGGTTGTTATGCGTGTGGTAAAAAGATTCCTACATTCAAGGAAACTCTTTTAATAATTGCAAAGTTTTTACAGAATCCAAAAACTCCAAAAAAAATAATAGACCAGGCACATACGGATCTAGGTAAAATGGGTGATCTGTTAGATCATTTAGATAAAGAAAATCAAAAACCAAAAGAAGACTTTATAAATCAAAATAAAATTAATGAAGCAATACAAAAATTAGAGAAAGGAAAAAAAGATGGAAAGGGAAATTAAAAACGCGTTAATGATAATGTTTGCACTTGGTATGTTACTAAGTCCAAAATTATTTTTATTACTTATAGGATATATGATTTATGGACTTTTCTATTAAAAAATTTTTAAAAGATTTAGCTATGAACTCTTTCTATTACAAAACAGAAATTGTTTGTGGTATAGCTGGATTTATAATTGGTGTTGCAGCAGCAACATTACTAAACAACTTTATAGCGTGGGTATTTTAATATGTATGACCCAATGGTAGCAGAATTAAAAAATTTACAGAAAAAAATGGAGGGTACTGAAAATGACATAACTCAAGAAAAAAAACATCATGCAGAGTCTCTAAAGCTGCTGGCCGAACAGCGACAAGAAATCGGGGCTCTGCAAAAACAAAAAGGATATCTCCAGGATCAATTAAGAAAAGCAGGAAGTACAATTAAACAATTACACACGGACCTAGGAACAGCGAATGACGAACTAACAGTTAAAACACTTCAAGTTAATAAACTTGAAAAAATTAGAAAACAAGTTTTAGCCGGCCTGCAGGAGATGAAAGACGACTTAAACAATAATAACAAGGATAAAAATGGACATTAATAAATGGAAAAGCGTAGCTGTAAAGATAGATGACTACAAGCTATTGAAAGGAATGTGTAAAGAAAAATTCCGTGCACCCGCAGGGATGATTTCTAAGTTGGTAAATGATTACATGAAACACATAGCTAAGAAGGAAGGGATAAGTGTTGAGGCCCTTAGAAAGAAATATCTCAATGGAGCCAAGGGGTAGTAAATGGTAATGACTCCAAAAGACATAGAAGAGTATCATAATTTGGAGAACTTAAAAATTTTTAAAGAAACAGGATATGATGAATTTTGTGTTAGGTTTTATCATAAGACTCAAGAATTAGTATTTTTGGTTAATGGGGCTGAGCGAAACCGAATCAAGTTAGATGATCCCGAATCAAAATTTGAAGAATGTTTAAGTGCAATTAAATCTTTATTCATATCATGGCGAAAACTAATAAATTAAGGAGGTGTATATGAGAAGTTTAATTGAAAGCTTAATTGATGTAGGCTCTGGATTTATTCTGGCAATTTTAATACAGTTGCTAATTTTTCCGCTCTTTGATTTACATCCCTCAATATTTGACAGTTTAGGAATTGCTGCAATTTTTACAATAGTTTCAATTACCCGTTCCTGGCTATGGAGGTTGGTTTTTAAAAAGGGTGTTAATCAAGATCTTATAAAACTTAATGTTCAATTAAGAAAAGAAATAGATGAATTAAGTGGAAGTTGGGAAAAGTATAACGAAACTCGCAATAAATTAAAAAAAAAAGAAGAACAAAATTTATTAGATACGTTCTGTAAAGGAGGTAGATGAGAAAGAAGAATGGCAAAAAAGCTTAATAAACACACAGAAATCAAGGATTTTCAGAACTATTGGAGGGAAGATAAACCCTGGGGAATTCAATTTAAAATCGCTACATCAGAAAAAACTTATGTCATTGATTGTAAGTGGAAAGATAGGGTAAGATTACCTGATGGCAGAGTTATCTCTAATGTACTTGCAAGAAAGGTGAAAAATGGATAAGAAAGAAATTAAGTATGAGATTTGTACTTTTTGTAAAGGGAATGGATATATTAAAGGACAAATAAATACTGGAACTTGCATCCACTGCGATGGTTCAGGACACAAAGATCACGGCCCACGGATCAACAATCAATTATTTTTAAATATTATGAGATATGTAGAAGGATATATTGATGGCGAAATCGAAGGATGGTATCACTGAGTACACCAAAGCTCTGGTCATCCTTGCGGCCAATTTAAAAAAATCAGATTATGATAAAATCACAAGTGTAATGTTTGCATTACACAATGGAGTATGCTTTGGTTATAAACCAGAGTTTGATCCACAAATGCTAACAGATGCAAATGATCTATATAAATTTCATACGAAGAAAAAACATACTAATAATGTAGTAAAACTCAAGCTGCTCAAGAGTAGGAAAGATGATGATGCTAAGTTATAATTCATCTATGAATATCTTTGAAAATAATCGTAATCTTTTGATAGTACCACGAGAGGAAAAATGGTCAGGCGCACAAATCCACAGGATGATTGAAGATGTGGAAAAACAATACCAGGTCGCTTCTGGGTTAAACATAGCACCGGAGGTTAAATACCATTATCGTGAACTATTCACCAACCTTATTAAAACTTATGGGCATTGAAATCGCTGAATCTTTAATTTCTCAAAATCATTATTGCCCTGAACAGAGATTATGGCGTCATGTATTATTAAATGCTGTAGAAGATACCCGAATTTTACACTCGGATAGAAAATCAAGCATTCATAAAATGGAAGCCCATCAATGGATCACTAAAGAGAACCAAGACTTCAATTGGATATGTTGGCAATCAGGATGGGACCCTCAAATAGTTAAAGAACAATATTTTAGAGCTGTCAGAGAAGGACACATTACATTTACTCACCGACAATTAAAATGGATAGAATACTATCGTTTATATCTTGATCTTAAAAAAGAAGCTAATGGAGATAAAAGGAAAGTATTAAGAAAAAAGGTCGAAAAATTAAGGAAACAGGTATTGACAACTACTACTGCTGTTGTAAAAAATTTAATTAGTACACCTAATCTTCTTCCATGCGTTTAATGAATCAAAAAATGATAGATTATTTTTACAGTATTGTAGAACACTATAGTTCCAAACTTAATGCATGGGCATGGAATAAAAGATGGTGTAGTAGAAAAAAAGGAACAGGATATAAAAAATGAGTGAATACGAAAACTGTAAAGCTGCTGGGAAAAAATCCATGAGAAGAGCGTGGGAAGGACCCACAACTTTTTATGGTAAAACTACTCCAAGAGCTGAAAGATATAAAAGAATTTATGAAAAAATTTACGGAAAAAAAGCACCGACGGGAAAAAGGAAATGATTCTTATAAGTCTAGGATTGATATGCACAATTTATTTATTTATAATCCTGTTGTTGGTGAAATGGAACAACGAACAAGTTTGAAAAGGACCTG
>Ga0208668_1000041_pt1 | contig 29485 bp, 16 predicted proteins | sample 18_taG_FD_184093 | JGI IMG/M metagenome (GOLD analysis project Ga0208668, IMG submission 184093) | Marine viral communities from the Subarctic Pacific Ocean - 18_ETSP_OMZAT15316 metaG (SPAdes) (version 2) | ecosystem: Environmental > Aquatic > Marine > Oceanic | place: Pacific Ocean | collected...
GAGCTAAAAACCAAGCCTTACAGAAAAAAAGCAGTGGTTCCCTCACTTTCGTGGCTTGACCAAAAAAACTCCGGTATACCAGATGTTAACTATGACTTTTCTGAAGAAAACGTTTCTGTTTCACTTAATAATCCTGAAACAGAAATATCCAACTGGATAGTTTATTATAAGTATGATGATACCTGGTCTGAAAGAATTCTGAGCAAAAAAAGAAAACAGCTGGTTCTTCCATATACGATCGAAGTTCAATCAGAGAGTAATGATTCCCTGAAAGTAACTGAAGTTTCTCTGCTTCAGGAAATCCAAGTTACTTATATAGACAGGTTCGGATTTGAAAGTGAAGCTTCTGTCAGAAATCTGGATAAATAAAACCATTTTACGAATGCGGTTTCTTTTTTTACATACTTTCGTGCAATCAAATTACATTAACTATCTTTAAATGAAATATCGCAATATTTTTTTGAGTCTGATTCTTGCTTCGGCACTTAGTTTCGCCGGTTGTACAGGAGCCAAGAAGTCAACATCAAATAAAACAACTACTCCAAGCACTTCCCGACCTTCCGCAAAAGGAGGCATTAAATCCTTTGATAAAGTCATCAAAAAAGGCGCTACTAAAGATGAGGGTGTTTTCACTATTTATGAGCAGGAAGGCAAATACTTCTTTGAGATCAGTAATGACCTCTTAAATAGAGAAATGTTAATGGTAAGCAGAATTGCCGGTGTGCCTCCCGGTTTCTCAGGTTTTAGTTCTGCGGGATCTAAATCTGCTGAACAGGTAGTTAGTTTTTCGCGAAATAAAGACAAGATCTTAATGAGGAAAAAATCTTATGAGGCTATTGCTGATGAAGAACTTCCCGTGTACGAATCAGTTCGTGCAAATAATTATGAGCCTGTAATCGCTGCTTTTGATATCGAAGCTTTAAGTAAGGATTCTTCCGGAGTGCTTATTGATGTAACCGATCTTTTCACAAAAGATGTGGAAGCGATAAGTGGAATTCCTTCCTATTTGAGAAGGACTTATCAGATACGAAGATTGGATGCAGACCGCAGTTTCGTGGAGTCAGTAAAAAGCTTCCCGGAAAATATAGAAGTCCGCCAGGTTATGACGTACGTTGCTGCAAATCCCCCAAGTGCAGGATATACTCAAACTCTTTCGGTTGAAGTAAGTCAATCTCTTGTACTCTTGCCTGAAGAACCCATGCAAAAAAGATACGCTGATTACAGAGTAGGATATTTCAGCATTCGACAAATTGATTATGGTTCTGATGAACAAAAAGCAGCTCAGAAAGAATATATCCGAAGATGGAGATTAGAGCCTAAAGATCCTGAAGCTTACGCCCGCGGTGAATTGGTTGAACCGGTAAAGCCCATTGTTTACTACCTGGATCCTGCTACTCCTGAAAAATATCGATCCTACATCATTGAAGGAATTTTAGACTGGAATGAAGCTTTTGAAGAAGCCGGATTTAAAAATGCAGTTCAAGCCAAAATTCCACCTACAAAAGAAGAAGATCCGGATTGGAGCGCAGAAGATATTCGGTATTCTACCGTGAGATGGGTTGCCAGTACTGTCAGAAATGCTGTTGGACCAAGTGTATCTGACCCAAGATCAGGTGAGATCATTGAAAGCGATATTGTATGGTATCACAACCACATGAGATCTTACAGAAACCGTTTAATGATCGAAACAGGTGCAGCAAATCCGGCAGCCAGAAAACTTAAGCTGGATGATGATCTGATCGGTGAAACAATGCGTCGTGTAATTTCACACGAAATTGGCCATGCTATTGGCTTACCACATAATATGCAATCAAGTTCTGCCTACCCTACCGATTCTTTGAGATCAGGTTCATTTACTCAGAAGTGGGGAATCGCGACAACTATTATGGAATACGCCCGTCAGAATTACATTGCACAACCGGGTGACGAAAACATTCGTTTTATCAGACAGATCGGTCCTTACGACAAATACTCCGTTAACTGGGGTTACAGAGTAATCCCTGGCGCAGAAACTCCTGAAGACGAACTGGAAACACTTGACAGTTGGATCGAAGCCAAATCTGATGACCCTGTATACAGATTTGCATCTTCAACAGGTTATGATCCCTCTTCACAAACTGAAGATCTGGGAGACGATCCTGTTAAATCCAGTACGTATGGTTTGATGAACTTAAAAAGGGTTGTTCCTAACTTAATTGAGTGGACTTCTACTGATGGTGAAGGCTACGATGACCTGGAAGAGATCTATGGTGAATTGATCGGACAATGGTCGCGCTATGCTCGCCACGTTGCTACTAATATCGGAGGAGTTTATCAATCCAGAAAAGCTTCTGATCAGGAAGGATGGGTTTATACTCCTGTTTCAAAAGAATACCAGAAAAAAGCAATGGCGTTCCTGAACGAGCATGCTTTTACTACACCAGATTGGTTATTGGATGAAGAAATTCTATATAGAATCCAGGCTCAGGGTGTAACAAACACTATCAAAAATCTTCAGTCAGGAATCTTACGCTCTACTATGAATGCCGGAGCTATGATCCGCTTATCAGAGCAAGCTGAATTTGATGAAGATTCATATCCGCTTCATGAAGCACTTGAAGATATCAGAAAAGGAATCTGGAGCGAAGTTTATAAATCAGGTACAAATAATATTGATGCTTTCAGAAGAAATCTCCAAAGAGAATATCTGAGTTCGATAGCTGCTATGTTTGAGGAAGATACACAAGGTGGAGGATTCAGAGGTCCTACTCTTGATATCAAAGATTCTGATATCAGACCTGCGTTGCGTCATGAGTTAACAGAATTAAGAAGCGCAGTTCAAAATGATATTTCGTTCCGTACAAATGCGGCTACCCAAGCTCATTTAAAGGATGTCTTAATCAGAATTGATGCTATTTTGGAAGCCGATAAATAAAGTCAGCTTTTAGATAATCTTAAAAGGCTCCGATTCGGGGCCTTTTTTATTTCTGGGATCGCGCTAATCCTTTTTTTGTAAGAGAAACATGACCATATAAATATTCCCCGCCTAATGTCTCGATCTTTAAACATTTCTTAGACTCTAGATATTCGAATAAATTCCTGGCTTCCGTTTTATCAATACCAAGTTCTTCAGAAATTTCTTTAACAGAAACACGCACTCCCTCCTCTCCATCAGAGTAGATATACATCCTTTTCAGGATGCTTTTGGCTTTCAAATTAAAATCACTTCCCAGAATCAATGACTCACTTTTCGTTCAGTGAAAAAATCTATTTTTCAGCCTAAACTTTTGTTAACTAAATATTATCCTTTCATTAACTCATTAATTCAGTGTAAAGCTCAGTACTTTGAATTTTGATAACTTTGAATTATGATATCTTTCTAATCGTATTTTTAAGTTTAAAAGCAGACCTTTGTTCAGTTAACTAAATCGTACATGTTTCAAAAACTAACTCTCAGAGATCGAATTTTTTTGATTTCATCGCTTCTTATTATGGCAGCGATTACTTTGATATGGGTTTTTATAAAACCCGAATATCAGGATAAGATCGTCAAAGAGAGAACTACCATCGTATCTCAGCTTCAGGAATATACTCTGCGACAGACAGACGGTACCATAAGAAACTGGCTAAATTCCACCATCAGACTTGCACAAGATCTTTCTCAGGACCCTGCCAACGCTCCTGAATTGGCAAACAAAGCTATAAATTACACTCCCGGCTTAATGAGAGTAATTATTGCTGACACTGAAAGTGACGAAGAAATTGATCTGGTTCGCGCTATTTACGATTCTATTGATTTCTCTGTTGAACAAATTGACTGGTACCCGTCCCGAATTGATGAAACAACTAATACAGCGTGGATAAATCGGCCTGAACAAACTATAGATTTCTTTATTACGGAAAGAGCTTTTCAGATCGGTTCAAATGTGTTCAAACTTCGGTTATACTTTAACTCTCAGAATCTGAATTACAGCCTTACCAACATTCCTCTTGGAGGCACCTATTTCACCAGCATCTCGAACTCAATGGGAGAAAATGTTACTCCCTCCTCTATCTTTAAATTTCCGAATGACTTAATTGGTGAGACCAGTTTTTCAGATGAAAAGATGATAACTATAGATTCAAAAAACTGGTATATCCTTTCTTCACGGTTTGAAACAATTCCTTTTTGGCATCTGGTAGCTGTAGAAGATGCTTTCATACTTGAACCCGTAAATCAACTACTGCTTTTTTCTTACTACACAGCTGCTGTGGTATTACTATTTATGTTCGGATTTAGCTGGTATGTAAGTTTGCGTGTAAATAAACCCATAAAACTTCTTTTAGAAGATGTGGAGTATTTAGGGAATCTGGATTTCGACCACCGTATCAAACAAGTCTCTCTTCCTGAATTCCAGCCAATGCATGATACACTTGAAAATATCAGAGCTACCTTAAGCCGGTATCAAAAGCTGAACGTTGAAAAGATCATATTAGAAGAGTGGAAAAATAAATATATGGTAACCTATTCTGAAGATCTGATAGGTATAATCGGTGAAGAAGAAACATTTACTTTTATCAATAATCAGTTTATTTCATTTTTAGAAGAACTAGAACTGAACCCAAAGAATACATCGCTGGAAAAAATCCTTAATCATCCTAATATCAAAGTTTCAGAATCCAGCCAGGCTTTACATTATCCGGATCCTTTCACCATTAAAGTAAACCAGTCTTCATTAACTCACTCAACCAATGAAGGCACAGATTACTTCTATGACTTTCAGTATCTATCCATTCTGGATGAAAACAACAAAGAGATCGGAGCCTATGTGATCATCCATGATAAGACTGAAGACCGCTTGTTGGACATCAAACGTAATGATATGATCAATGTGATTGTTCATGAGCTTAAGAATCCGATCACAGGTGTTGTTGGATTATCCAGACTGATTATTGAAACTGATGATATGGAACCTGCAGAATCGAAAACACTGATGCAGGAAGTACTTAATTCTGGTGAGCGTATGAATGAATTAGTAAACCGCTTTCTGGAAGTTCAAAAACTTGAAGCAGGAAATACTTCCCTCAACGTTTCGGAAATTGATGTGAAAGCAGTGATTGAAGACGTTACGATGTTGTCTAAACCATTGCTTTCTTCCAAGAGTTTGTCGCTTTCAGTTTCAGAGACCGGAAAAAAGTTTAACATCGAGGCAGACAGAGATCTAGTGTTTGATGCCATTCAAAACATTCTCAGCAATGCTGTAAAATATGGAGAACCGGAAAGAGTCATTGATATAGACCTTAAATCAACTCGTGATTCCGTTATCGTTTCAATTACCGATTACGGCTACGGAATAAGTATTGAAGATCAGAGTAAAGTATTTGAGAAATTTTTCAGGGTAAAATCCAATATCAAAGCTGCTCGTGAAAAAGGTACAGGACTCGGTTTGGCATATGTGAAACAAATTATGCAACGTCATCATGGTGATATTGCTTTAGAATCTTCAGCTAATATTGGAAGTAGATTTATACTAACTTTCCCCAAAAAATATAAATCAGGATAATGAAATTACTAACCATAGCTTTTCTAATAAGTTTTATTTCTTTGGATGTAAGAGCTCAGACTCCTGTGTCTTTTTCAAGCGAGAAGCTTCAACAAATTTCACAAAGATATGCAGGAAGTTCTTTGAATTGGCCTGTTGTTGTAAGTCTTGCTGAGCATAATATTACGAATAACACATTTACACTTTCGAGTAGTGATCTACTTAAACTCAGAAGCCTCACCAATTCCACAATCATTTTTGAAGATCAACAAAAAAGAACTAATGAACTTATTGGTGAGGGAGCTACCATTTTTGCTACTAATCAATTAAATGATACCAATAAGTTGTTTAGTGATTACCTGGATGAGATCAGAAATGGAAACTTAGAAAATGCATTGGCTATCAGCGAACAACTAAAGCCCTCTGTTGATGCTTTGGAGAGAACCCTGAATAGTAATCGGTTGGTAGCCATTCAGGCGCAATTGATTTCCAAAAACGGACTTGTTGATAAAAGATTGGGATTGCTTGCCGGTTGGAATGAAGCTTTTGTGGGTGATCTGTTTGAAGAATCGCATGGCGTAAGAACTCAAGAAGAAAGTTATGCTACTTTAGCTTTTACAGATGGAAGTAATATCGTTGTTAACCCCAGTACAACAGCAATTATCCGAAAGTCCAGAATAGATAAACTTGATAAAAGTGCCGATGCAGAAATAACATTGGTGGAAGGTGGCTTGCTTTCAAAGCTGTCCGCTGTTGGTAAAGAGAGAAGCAGCTATGTTTTGAATGCAGGAAATTCTACTACCGAGTTGAATACACAAAATTTCCTGGCAGAAAATTCAGGTGGAACAAATGTTAGGCTCTCTAATTATGATGGCGAGGCTCTGGTTTCAGCGAATAACGTTATTGTAACTATTCGAAAAGATGAAGGGACAATCATTCGCGGAAATACGGCTCCCTTACCTCCTGTAAAACTTTTGCCCGCGCCCAAATACTTAACCTCAAAATTGGACACCATTATTTATCAAAATGATTTTCTTCTAAATTTCGAAGGAGTTGATGACGCTGTAAGTTATAGAGTAGAATATAGTACTGCTTATAACTTTGATGAAAATGTAGTTATTAAAGAAGTAACTAATAGCAGGGTCGTGGCAGAAAATCTTCCCCTTGGTACTACTTATGTAAGAGTCCAGTCCGTAGATAATCTGGGGCTTAAAGGTCCATTTTCTGATAAATTTTTGGTTATAAGAAATCAGGACACAAAGTCTCCCCCAATTTTTGGTGATCAATTTGACCAAAAGGTTCATTTTGTATTATCAAACTCAGTAACCATATCAGGTGTAACCGAACCGGATGCTGCTGTATTAATAAATGATAAAAATACTGAGGTTTCAAGTTCCGGGGCTTTCAACAGAGTTGTTTCGTTAGAATCAAATGATCAGATCATAAATGTAACTTCAACAGATGGCTCTCAGAATACCACTCGCAAAGAACTTCGTGTTGTACATTTAACTGAGGAATATCTTTTTAAAGTTAAACTTGATGGGCTGGATATAAAAGAAGATATTCCTGCCGCAAATTCTACAAAAACAATAACAGGACGTGCTTTTCCTGAAATGGAAGTAGAGTTAAAAAATGGCGATACTATAAAAACTGTAAAAACTGATTCGCAAGGAAGATGGGGTGTAACAATGAACGTGCAACAAGGCAAACTTTCCATTACATTTAAAGCAAATCAAACAGGTATAGAAACATTGTCCAAATCTTATACGGTTAAGTAAATTCGATCGGGTTATTATGATAAAACGACTAACACTCGTTCTTACTTTATTATTTGTCTCGCACTCTATTTTAGCTCAGGAAGTCTACCTTTCTATATCTGGTAGAAATACTTCTATAGTTAGTGGTGACAGCCGAAATCAGTACGATATTTGGATCAAACCATCCGGCACTCCTCAAAATGGAAAAATTGAGATCTTTGATGCAGGTTTGGGCGGTGCTGTAGATATAGTTACTCAAAACGGTGCCAATACTTCTACTTCATTTTCATTATTCCCTTTCGATGAAGTTTACAGCATTGAAAGCGGAACTCTGCGATCTAAGTCCAATCCAACAAATAGAGTTACTCAGTTAACAACCCAAAACGAAGAACGGTTTAAAAACAGATGGGTTGCTTTATCTGATATCGATAATGCATCATCCAACGGTTATATAATCCGTGTCACAACTGACAACGGAGATGACGTAAATAGTTTTAACGTCAGAGTTAGTTCGCCAACCGGACAAATTTTATCCGGCCAAAATTGGCAAATTATTGGAGTTGATCTCTCAATAGGGCTATTTAATTCGCAAAGAAGTTCTGTATTTCAACTCAAACCTTATTTGTTGCAGGAAACTTCAGACTCACCCCGGTTGGTTGCCAGTGGACAAGAAGACTCCAGAGTTCGTAAAATAGATTCTTTTGGCGAGATCTTTGACCTGTCACGTTCCGGTATCCCTTCATCAAAATTTGGTTTAAAAAATAATTGGGGATTGAATATTACAGGATCAGCTGAACGAATCAATACAATGACAGTATATGGATTTGATGCCCCGGTTCTTTGGTTACTTGAACCCTTTGTAAGTGAGAATAACAGAAAACCGAATCTAGGCATTAATGAAGTGCCTACTCAACAGTGTACAGAGAAAACATTTGAATTAGCCGGGAACGACTTTAATAACTCAGAAATCAGCAACTCCAGATGGATATTGGATAACCAACAAGTTGCTTCCGGTAAGACGCCAACTATTTCCTCTGATACTCCCGGTGAGCTTCAGTATACAGTACTCATTCCAAATCAAAGATCACTTTTTCCCGAATACTGGACATATTCTAAATCAGTGTTTATAAATTCACCACCTGTTGCGAGAGTATCTGTATCAAAAAGAGTGATCTCCCCTACTGAAACTATTTTGCTGTCAGGTTCAAATTCTTATGATATTGAAGGCAAACCTTTGACGTACCAATGGTATGTGAATGGTTCACCAAGAGGTAATTCAGAGTCTTTCCGGTTTTCGAGTACAATTTCCGGTACTTATAATGTAACCCTCAGAGTTTCTGATGGTGGTTCCAATCCCACTTGCGCTATTGATGAGCGTCAAATTCAAATGCGGGTTAACACACAGCCATATGCTGAATTAAATATTGCTTCATTAATTGGTACAAATGAAAATGTTACTGCTACCGTAAGTAATCAAACCGACGCTGATAATGATTCTTTAGTCTATTCCTGGAGAGGAGTTGGTATAACGGATTCATCAAATGGTAAAACGGTAACTGTAAGTCACTCAGAGCCGGGTTCATATACAATTAACCTTACTTTAGATGATGGATCAGGATCCAGTAACGGCTTATACTCCATTAACAAAAGATATGAAGTTAATGCCCCTCCGGTGCCACAATTCACATTAAGGGAAAAAGCAGCTCCGGGAGACAATCTCACTTTTGATGGCCGAAGTTCTGCGGATGGAAACAACAACCCATTGACTTACAAGTGGTTTGTGAACGATAATTTAATAGCTTCTGAAGCCGTAACAGAATTTCGATTTTCAGATCCTGGTACTTACCGTGTAAAACTTATAGTTGACGATGGCAGAGGTGTTTCAAATTCAATCCAGGAACTAACTAAAACTGTTCGGATAAATACTCCTCCACAGCCGATTATTACTGCTGCAAAAGTAACTTCAAGTTCTAGAGTAACATTTTCTGCGGAGCAAAGCAGTGATTCGGAATCTACGCTAAGTTCATACCGTTGGGATTTCGGTGATGGAAATACAGGAACGGGACCAAGAGTTCAACATACTTATTCTAAGACGGGAGAGTACAGAGTTACTCTTCAGGTAAATGATGGTGAAGGACTTTCAAACAGTACCAGAACCACTGAGCACATCTTATTGATCAACCAATATCCGATTGCAGATTTTAATTCACCTGTAGTTGTTGCTCCGGGACAGGAGTTCACTTTAGATGGTTCTTTAAGTACAGACAGCGACGGATTGATTACCAGTTATGAGTGGTATAATGAAGGAGAATTAATTGGGACAGGCAGTACAATTACCACCAGCTTAAGTAAAACAGGAAACGCAAATATCTCGCTAAGGGTAAAAGACGATTCCGGTTACGAACTTGCGGAAGGAATTAAAACTAAAAAAGTTCGGGTAAACACCCCTCCTACCGCTGTTTGGGTTTCTGATGCAGATTATGTTGCTCCAAACAAAGAAATCAGATTCTCTGCCGCAGAATCATACGATCTGGATGGTAGTATAGCTCGATACAGATGGGAATTTAATGATGGTGTAACGCTTCGTGGACGTGTAATACAACGAACTTTCAGAGAAAGCGGAACCAAGTCTTTCACATTAACAGTAACAGATAATGACGGTTTATCTAATTCCAGCTCTTCAGTATCCGGTGAACTGAAAGTAAATCACCAGCCTTTGATTGTAACTGAAACCGTTTTGAGATCTAATGCGCTTTCAGTAAAACTTGATGCAACCTCAAGTTATGATCTGGATGAAAATCCATTGACTTTTGAATGGACTTTACCGGACGGCACAAAACGAAATGAATCTTCCTTTACATGGCAAGCAAGTGAACCGGGTGTACACTTTATTGGGCTTACAGTTAATGATGGTCTAGGGCTTGAAAATAGTATTGCTGAGGAATCCATCAGAGTTTTGATCAACAGACCGGTTAAAGCAGTGGTAGCATCTGAAATTGCCTCCTGTACAGGACAAACCGTTCTATTTAACAGCTCACAGAGCTACGATCCAGACGGAGATCCTTTCAGTGTAAACTGGAGCTTTGGTAACGGTGCCTCTTCTGATCAGGCTAATCCATCCTATGTGTATGAAACACCGGGAATTTATGAAGCCAAACTTACTTTGAATGATGGCTTTACCGAAGAACAAACTGTAGCTACTATTCCTGTTATCATTGAAGGTTCTCCGGTAGCAAAATTAAATTTATCCGATACTACAATTTGCGTAAACAACAGCATCAGGTTTGACGGCTCCTCAAGTACAGATCCTTCCGGCTCCCTCCCATCCTTTAGTTGGGATACCGGCGATGGAAAAACAAAAACAGGAGCTGTGATAGATCATATTTTTACTACCCCCGGAGTGTATACAGTTTCATTAACCGTTGAAGGTTCAGGATCAGGTCGTTGCAGCAACATCAGTCAAACAACTGCAACAGTAACCGTAGTTGAAGGCCCTGAAGCAAGTTTTGAGCTCCCTGAATATACAATTCCCGGAAAAGCTGTAACACTGGACGGATCCGCATCATCAGCTGACGGTGGTTTTAAATCTGCTAAATGGGTTATTGATTCTGAAAAAGGACAAGAAGTTGTAGAAGGACTCAATACCACTTATACCTTTGAGGAACCAGGTGAATATCTTGTAAGCCTTGAACTGGAAACCAATTCAGAAACAAATTGTAATACCGTAAGCATAACCAAAAGTATAAAGGTCAATGCACCACCGGTTATAAACTGGAATTTACCTACGAATATACCGGCCGGAACAGATCTAAAACTGGACGCTTTGAGTTCCAGAGATCCTGATGGCTTCGTTAAGTCTTACAAATGGTATATGGACGGGCAACTGATCAGTGAAAATGCTGCTGAGATCATTAAGGCAATTCAGCCCGGAGATCATACCGTTAAACTGGAGATCACCGACAATACTACAGCAACAAATAACACTGTTTCAGTTGAAAAAACATTCTTTGCCAATAGTAAACCTTCTCCTGCAATTATTGCTCCTGAAGCAGTCTATCTGAATGAGACTGTCAGTTTCAGAAATGCATCAACGTTAGACAGAGATGAAGATGTATTGACATCAACGTGGAAGCTAGATGGAAATGTAATTCCAAGCCCGACTTTTGAAGTAACAAACCCACAAGGTCATAAACTTGTTCTGATTCAGAATGACAACAGAGGGCTTTCCAACTCAGTAGACAGTGCTGTAATTCGTGTAACACCAAAAGTATTACCTGTTGCAAATCCTGACCTTCCAAAACTGATAGCTGTTGGCGGAGCTTTATCATTAGCTGATATCAGAATGGAAAACCCTTGGAGATTTAAGAAACAGGGACAATTCTCACTAACCTGGACATCAACAACACCGGGTAATAAGACTCTTACTCTTGCATATGTACAAAATGGTTCTGAGTTAGTATCACAAGAATTTTCTCTTCAGGTTGTTCCCCGACTTAGTTTCACTGAAAGCCCGGAAACACAAACTATTGAATGGAATCCTGCAAATCCATCGATGATACTCAGAGCTCCTTCTGTTAACCGAGAAGACTCAGACGTAATTTATACATGGAAGCAAAGAGGAAGCACTCTTGGAACCGGAAAACAGATTGGCGTTCAACTGGTTAAAGGTGAAAATAGATTTACAGTTCAGGTAACTGATCAACGGGTAGCAAGATCAAGCCCAATAACTATTGATGTGGTTATTATAACCGAATAACTATTCAGTTATACCGCTTCAAAATCTTTCATTTCACTCAAAAACACAGTAGTTTAATTCGTTAACAAATTACGAAAAAAGGCTCTTTTTGAAGATCATAATAATTGGTGCCGGAGAAATTGGGTACGACCTTGCTAGTGTACTCTCCAAAGAAAAGCACGATGTAATAATTTTAGATCGCGACAAAGAATCGTTATCTAAAGCATCAGAAACTCTGGATGTACTATGTAAAGAAGGGAATGCTACATCAGCTAACGACCTCAACAAAGCAGGTGTTTCTGAAGCAGATATTGTGATCTCTGTTACCAGTGTGGATGAAGTGAATATGATCGCATCCATGATCAGTAAAAAACTGGGCGCAAAAATGGTGATCGCCAGAGTCAGAAATGATGAATTTTCGCATCGTGATTCCCCTTTAAAAGCTACCGATCTGGGAATCGACGTAATGATCAACCCGGAACTGAGTGCCGCTCAGGAAATAGCTCAGCTTTTAAAACGTTCAGCCGCTAGTGATGTGATCAATTTGGCTGATGACCTCATGCAGCTTGTTGGAATCCGGTTAGACAGAAACGCTCCCCTGATAGGAAAATCGCTAATCGAATACGCATCTGAAAACGAAGATATAACCTTTCGTGTAGTTGCCATTGCACGTCGTGGAAGAACGCTGATGCCTCGCGGGCCCATGAAGCTCCAAACCTTTGATCAGGTTTTTATTCTGGCAAAAACGGAAGACATTCCCGCAATTATAGCCACCACAGGTAAATCAGAAACAGATCTGAATAGAATTATGATTGCCGGAGGTACAGGAATTGGAACAACCATAGCGCGTATCTTGTGTGGAGATGAAAAAAAGGACTGGTCAGTAAAGCTGATCGAGCCAAATTATGAAAGAGCAGAAGAACTCGCCATTGAATTAAAAAATGCAATGATCCTGCATGGAAATCCAACCGATCCTGATCTGTTAGCATCTGAGGGAATTACGGATATGGATGCATTTATTGCGGTAACCGATGATGAAGAATCAAATATTATTTCATGTCTGATGGCGAAGCATCTGGATGTAAAAAAGACTGTTGCGCTCGTTTCCAAACCTGATTTCATTCCTCTTTCACAAACCATTGGTCTTGATGCAGTCGTAAACAAAAAAGTAGCTGCTTCGAATGAAATTCATCGCTACGTTAGAAGTGGAAATGTGATTTCTGTAACAGAACTTCGGGGAATTAAAGCAGAAGTAATTGAGCTGTTGGTTTCAGAAAAATCTAAAGTGGCAGATAAACAAATTCAAAAGATCAAACTTCCTGACGGCTGTATAGTTGGTGGAGTTCTTTGTGATGGATCGGTAGAAATTGCTACCGGTAAAACCGTTATACAAGCAGAAGATCGGGTAATGGTATTCTGCTTACCTGAAGCCATAGATAAAGTAACTAAGCTGTTCAGCAATGCCTAAAAGTAAAAGTGTTATAAGCGCTTTTAACCGCCCTACCATTGATTTTTTGGTTGTATTGGGAATTCTGGGCGCGTTCATCTTTTTTATGGGGTTCGCACTTCTGTTACCCGCAGGTATTGACCTGATCTATGGACAGGATACCTGGTATACTTTTGTAGTTTCTGCCGGAATCGCATTCATCTTAGGCGGTTTGCTTTGGTTTTTCTTTAAACCTAAAGAAGAACTCAGGATTCGTGAAGGCTTTTTGGTCGTTAGTTTAACCTGGCTTGTTCTTTCATTGGTAGGCGCACTCCCCTTTACTATTTCAGGTATTCTGCCAAATTACACCGACGCTGTTTTTGAAACCATGAGTGGTTTGTCTACTACGGGTTCAACTATTATGGGTGGAACCACCAGTACCGGAATTGTAAACCCTGCCATTGAGGATCTTCCAAAAAGCTTTTTATTCTGGAGATCTCTCGCTCATTGGCTCGGTGGAATGGGAATCATTGTGCTTTCTCTGGCTATTCTACCGCTTTTGGGAATTGGTGGAATGCAGCTTTTTCAGGCGGAATCACCGGGACCTACTGCCGATAAATTAACGCCTAGAGTTCAGGAAACTGCGAAATTACTCTGGGTAGTGTATGTAGCTTTTACTGCAGCTGAGTTTTTACTTCTGTGGCTCCACCCTTCCATGGATTGGTTTGAAGCGATCAATCACGCTTTTGCCACGCTTGCTACCGGAGGTTTCTCCACCAAAAATACCAGTATCGCTGCCTTTGATTCTGCTTACATCGATACCATCATTACCATATTTATGTTTTTGGCAGGTATAAACTTTGCCATGCACTTTCGTTTACTGCGCGGGGAATTTCAACCTTTCTTTGCAAACCGTGAAACCCGATTCTATACCCTGATCACTATGATCGGTATTCTGGGGATTTCTTTCTCACTTTGGTTTTTTGATGGATACACTATCCTTGAAGCTATTCGGTCAGGAGCATTTCAAGCGGTAGCTATTATTACTACCACCGGATTTGGAACCGATGATTATGAACTCTGGTATTCTTTTGGGGCTTTTTTACTGCTTCTGTTTTTCTTTACCGGAGGAAGTGCGGGCTCTACCGGTGGCGGAATTAAAATGATCCGCTGGATGATTCTTATCCGAAACACAGGACGCGAGATCAAACAGATCATTCACCCGAAAGCTATTCTTCCTGTTCGAATCGGAGATCAGGCGATCAATCAGAATATTCAACGAACGGTGTTGAGTTTCTTTATCCTGTATATGTTCATATTTGGATTGGGAGCATTTATCATTTCACTATTCGGATATGATATCATGTCCTCGGCCGGAGCAAGTATAGCTGCACTAGGAAACATCGGTCCGGGTTGGGGTGAATTCGGTCCCACCGACAGTTTTGCAAAAATGCCTTATCTCGGAAAATGGGTTATGATCATGCTGATGATGATCGGTCGACTTGAGATCTTTACTGTTTTGATCATCTTCTCTCCCGCTTTTTGGAAGCAGTGATATTCTTGAGCAATATCTTTTGTTATTCTCTTTAAATTATTCATCTTAGCATGAAATTTTAAAAGCAATAAATGTAAATTATCTGGCTAATGGCTTTAAGTTGGAATGAAATAAAAGATCGGGCTCTAAAATTCACAAAAGAATGGGAAGGTGAAAGTCGTGAAAGAGCGGAAAAAGACACCTTTTGGAATGACTTCTTTCATGTTTTTGGTATTAGTCGTAGAAGACTTGCCACATTTGAAGAACCTGTTAAAAAACTTAATGACCATCAGGGTTTTATTGATCTTTTCTGGAAAGGAACACTCTTAGTAGAACACAAATCCAGAGGTAAAGACCTTGATGCCGCCTTTGAACAAGCCACAGACTATTTTTATGGCATAAAAGAACATGACCTTCCTAAATATGTTCTGGTATCAGATTTTGAGAACTTTCGATTATATGATCTGGATGAGAAAACGGAGCACGAATTCAAGCTCAAAGACTTCCATAAAAATATAAAACTCTTTGGTTTTATAGCAGGTTATCAAAAACGAAGCTTTAAAGACGAAGACCCGGTAAATATAAAGGCCGCAGAGTTGATGGGTAAATTCCATGACCAGCTGGAAGAAAGCGGTTATGAAGGTCACCCACTGGAAGTGTTTCTTGTTCGATTACTTTTCTGTTTGTTTGCTGATGACACCGGAATATTTGAAAAAGATACCTTCAAAGAACTTATTGAAGTTAAAACTGCTGATGATGGAAGTAATCTTGGTGGTTTGTTGGCTCAATTCTTTCAAGTATTAAATACCCCTGTTAACAAGCGTCAAAACAATCTGGATGCACATTTGCAGGCTTTTCCTTATGTGAATGGGAAACTCTTTGAAGAATCATTACCTATTGCGGCTTTCGATTCCCGAATGCGAGAGATTTTATTGGAATGCAGTGCCTTAGATTGGGGAAAGATCTCCCCTGCAATTTTTGGAAGTATGTTCCAAAGTGTGATGAATCCCGAAGAGCGCAGAAATTTAGGAGCTCATTACACCTCTGAGAAAAATATCCTCAAGCTCATTAAACCTCTCTTTCTGGATGAACTTCATGAGGAATTCGACAAGATTAAAACCAACAAAAAGCAGCTGAAAGAGTTCCATAAGAAACTGGGAGAACTAAAGTTTCTTGACCCTGCTTGTGGTTGCGGTAATTTCTTAATTATTACCTACCGTGAATTGCGATTGCTGGAATTGGAAGTGCTAAAAAAGCTACACGGTAAACAGCAGATCATTGACATTGAAGCCATATTAAATGTAGATGTAGATCAGTTTTTTGGCATTGAATACGATGAATTCCCAGCACGAATTGCCGAGGTTGCACTTTGGCTGATGGACCACCAAATGAACTTGGTGATATCGGAAGCCTTTGGTTTGTATTTCGCACGTTTACCTTTAAAAAAATCTGCCACTATTGTTCATGGAAATGCTTTACGTACCGATTGGGAAGATGTAGTTCCAAAAAAGGAACTGAACTTTATTTTGGGGAATCCTCCTTTTTATGGTTCTAAAAACCAGACTAAAGAACAAAAAGAAGACATGAAAATGATCTTTAAAAGCGTGAAAGGTTCCGGAGTATTAGATTACGTGACGGCATGGTATATAAAAGCAGCACAACTTATTCAAGATTCATCTATTAAAACAGCATTTGTTTCTACTAACTCTATTACACAAGGAGAGCAAGTTGGAGTGCTATGGAACGAACTAATTTATGAATACGGAATTAATATTCATTTTGCACACCGTACGTTTAGCTGGACGAATGAAGCCAAAGGTAAAGCTGCGGTTCATGTAGTGATTGTTGGCTTTGCTAATTTTGATTCTCAAGAAAAACGGATTTTTGAATATGAAGATATTAAAGGGGAACCTCACGAAATTAAAGTCAGAAATATCAACCCATACTTAGTTGACGCTAGCAATTCGATAGCTATTACCAGAAGTAAACCGTTATGCAATGTCCATAACATAATAAGAGGTAGTGAAACTACTGATAGCGGTAATTTTATGTTGACAGAAGAAGAGAAAAATGATCTTCTTACAAAACATCCTTCATCGGAAAAGTTTATAAGAACCTTTCAAGGGGGTGGCGATATTATCAATAGTCGAAAAAGGTATTGTTTATGGCTTAGGGATATTAGTCCAAAAGAATATCGAAATATACCTTCAGTAATAGAAAAAATTCAAGCCGTTAAGGACTTTAGACTTAATAGTAAAAAAGAGCGTACTAGAAAATGGGCAGAATTTCCAACTTTATTCTCTGAAGACAGGCAGCCCGAAAATGATTTTTTAGTAATCCCAAAAGTCTCATCGGAAAGACGTAAGTATATTCCGATTGCCTATCTATCTTCTTCAGTTATTATTAATAATACTGTTTCAGCTTTGCCAAATGCCAACCTTTGGTATTTTGGCGTGATTAATAGCCTAATGCACATGACTTGGTTAAAATACACTTGTGGAAGAATGAAAAGTGACTATATCTATTCTATACAAATAGTTTATAACAACTACCCGTGGCCTAAAGACCCAAGTGATAAAAACAAAAAACTGGTAGAAACGAAGGCACAAAAAGTGTTGGACGTACGTAAAGAATTTCCGGACAGCAGTTTAGCCGACCTTTACGATCCACTTACCATGCCACCCAAATTGGTAAAAGCGCATCAGGAACTCGACAAAGCGGTAGATCTGTGTTACCGCCCACAGCCTTTCACCACCGAAACCAATCGCATTGAGTTTTTATTCGAGCTGTATAACGAATACACCAGTCCGCTATTCAAAAAAGAGAAAGGATCTAAAAAGAAGAAATAGTATTTCTATTACTTAAACGAAAATGAATCAGCCAAATAATAATTCATCTCTTTCCCAAGCTCCTGCTTGGGAGAATACATAGGAGCTCCTGCTCCGAATACTGCTAAATAAGAATCACACAAAAATAGAGAGATCACTTCAATATCACTCTTGAATGAGGTTTTTGAATCTATTTCGATTGCTTATCGGCCGGACGGTTTGGAGCCGTCTGACCGATGTCGTAGAAACGGAATAAATTAATGACCTAACTCAAAAAACTCTCGATAAGATCTTCAGGATGGCTGGTTGGAGTAACGGGAAAATCAAACCATTCTTCAATGTCTCTTTCAAGCCCTTCATTATTCAAATAAGAATTTAAAGCTCTGTTTAGCCCCTGAGTGTAGGTAGTATGTTCTGTTCCTTCAGGATCTTCGTGCCAAAGATCATTTTGAGCAAAGCCCTGAAATTCCGGTCCGGTTATTTTTATTCCGAATTCATCCGGATTATTTCCAATCGGACTGTGAACTGTTGTTGTAAATAGATGCCAAAATCCCGACTGGATACAATTTTTCTCGAATAGCTGCCTTACCACTTCTAATGAATCAATGGTTTCTTGCTGAGTTTCGGTTGGAAATCCATACATCAGATAAGCATGAACCATGATCCCGTTTTCAGAGAAATTATTGGTTACTCTGGTAACCTGAGCTATATCCACTCCTTTTTTCATCTTTCCCAGCAATCTGTCTGAAGCTACTTCCAATCCTCCAGTAACAGCAATACAACCTGCTTTTGCCATTAATTCGCACAACTCGAAATTGAACGTCTTTTCAAATCGTATGTTGGTCCACCAGGTAACCGGCAGATCTCTTTTTATCAATTCTTTTGACATCGCCTTTAACATTTTAGGCGGTGCGGCTTCATCAACAAAATGAAATCCTGAAATTCCTGTATCCGCTATAATTTTTTCGATCTTATCTACTAAAATTTCAGCCGTTGTGTTTTGGTAATTTCCAATGTAATCCAAACTCACATCACAAAAGGAACATTGTCTCCAGTAGCATCCATGTGAGATCGTCAATTTATTCCATCTTTTATCCGTCCACATTCGGTGCATGGGATTTACCACATCCAAAAAAGAGACGTATTTATCATACGGTAATCCTAAATAGTTCGGTGCCGGCAGATCCTGATGATGATGAATAGTATTTGGCAGTTTGTTCTTGTAAACAACTTTCTCATCTTCTAAAACGTAGGTTCTTTCCAGCTCATCTATCTCAACCTTTCCATCCAGATACTCAAGCATTTTCAGCAAAGGTCCTTCCCCATCGTCCAGAGAAATGAAATCAACGATCTCGAAAATTCTTGGATCTTCTAAACTGCGTAATTCGGTATTGCAATATCCACCGCCGAAAGCTACCTGAATATCTGGATAGAACTGTTTAATGAATTGAGCACATCGTAAAGCTGCAAATAAGTTTCCGGGGAAAGGAATGGTAAAGCCGATCAGGTTTGGAGCATGGGACTGGATCTGTTCTTCCAGAATATTCAACATCTCGTCTTCAATAAGCGTAGGCTGATATCTCAAAAATTCGTCTAACTGATCAAAACTACTGGCTGATGTGGCAATCTGTTCGGCGTACTTTGTGAATGCAAAGAATTCATCCACATTCGCCTGAATAAAATCTCCTATCTCTTCAATAAATAGCGTTGAATAATGCTTTGCCTTATCGATAATACCTTCATCTCCGGCTTCCCATTTGATCTCTGTGTTCACGTCCTTCAGTCTATGACCGACAGGCAAGAAATCAGTTTCTAAGATCTCATGAGCAGTTTCGATGTCGTTCTTTTGAAGAAAACCAATGACTTTATCAACTCGGTAAATGTATTGTTTTTTCATTTCTCTCATTTCAGGATAGAGATCATTTCCCAGATCTTCGGCTTCCTGAAAAATGTCGGCCAAGAACTCACCTGTAAAAACGGAAGTAAAAAGCTCAATACTCAGATCACAATGAGAAACTGAAACATCGTGTTCTTCTATAAATCCTTTCAAATAAGCAGTTGCGGGATATGCCGTATTCAACTGAGTAAATGGTGGCGTAACTAAAAGGAGTTTTGATTGCATAGCTTAAATATAATGCTCTTTCTAATGAAAGTTTTAAATAGCCTTCTAGACGTTTATTGATAATCTAATCTTTATGTTGATCCGGATCTCGGGCATACGCCGCGAGACGACACATAAGCAGCAAATACAAGATGGTCAATAAGGCGGACATAAATATCCTTCTAGCGTAAAATTAGTTCCGTAAATAGAGCTTAAAACAACCAAAAATATCATCTCCACAAGCTTATTTTAGTAGCTCCTCAATAAATTATTGAGCAATGGAACTTGAATGTTGGAAATTGGATATTGAATTTTGGCTTTAGCCTTACTTATTCATCGAGATCAGGAACTCTTCATTCGTTTTCGTGCCTTTGATCTGCTTCAACAAGAATTCCATGGCTTCAAATGCATTCATTTGAGTCATGTAACGACGAAGCAGTACCACCTTTTCTCTCTCCTCTTCCGCAACCAATAATTCTTCACGACGAGTTCCACTTCGGAAAACATCAATAGCCGGATACATTCTTCTATCAGAAATACGACGATCAAGAACAATTTCCATGTTACCGGTTCCCTTGAACTCTTCGAAGATCACATCATCCATTCTGGAGCCTGTATCAACCAAAGCTGTTGCAAGAATAGTTAAAGAACCACCATTTTCGATATTACGGGCAGAACTGAATAGTTGTCTCGGAATCTTCAACGCTTCTGAATCCACACCACCACTCATGGTTCGTCCTCTGTTGCTCGCTTTTACATTGTAAGCGCGTGCAAGACGGGTAATGGAGTCGAGTAGCAAAATAACATCGTGACCGCTCTCCACCAATCTCTTGGCTTTCTGGAAGGTGATTTCAGCCAGGTCGATATGGTTTTCCGGTTTTTCATCAAAAGTAGAAGCAACTACTTCAGCACCTTTAACTGTGCGCTCCATTTCGGTTACTTCTTCAGGTCGTTCGTCAATCAAAAGAATTAAGATCTTTGCGTCCGGATGATTGGTAGCCACTGCATTTGCAATACCACGAAGCAAAGTGGTTTTACCCGTTTTCGGTTGTGCAACGATCAATCCACGCTGACCTTTTCCAATAGGTGCAAAAAGATCAATAAAGCGTGTAGAATAATTACTTGGATCAAACTCCATCACATATCGCTCATCCGGGTGTATCGGAAGCATATCGTCAAATTCCTGACGATTATCCATATCACGAGGAATACGTCCGTTCACTCCTTCTACTCTCAGTAAAGCAAAATATCGCTCACCAACTTTTGGCGGACGAATAATTCCGATTACACAATCACCACTTTTAAGTCTGAATCGTTTGATCTGTGAAGGTGATACATAAATATCGTCCGGACTGGCTTTGTAATTATAATTTACAGATCTCAGGAATCCATAACCATCCGGTAAAATTTCTAAAGTTCCCTCATTAAACAGATACTGGCCTAATTCCGGCTCCAGTTCTTTAATTCGTTCTTCCAACGTTTCCGCTTCAGATTCCGGAAGCAGATCGTGTTCCTGCTTCTTTTTATTGTTGTTGCGGTTGTTGTTATGGCGCGGCTTTTTATTCTCTTTAGGTTCTTCTTTCTTTTTATAAGATACAATATGTGAGTCGCCACCATAAGTAGCTAATTCGTCATTCTTTTGAGAAGACTTGCTGCCATTTTCTTCCTGATTTTCATTTATATCAACTTTTTCAGGTTCCGCCTTCTTTCTGGGCTTTTTTGCAGTTTTGGCTTTTTTCTCTTCCTTTGCCTTTGTAGGAATCACTTCTTTAGGAAGTGGTGGGCGTTCACTCTTAGGTCGTAACTTTACAGTTATTCCTTTTGGTTTAGAGCTGGAAACTTCACGGATATTATCAATCAATTCCTGCTTCTTAACGCCGGTCACCCTTTTAACACCAATCATTTTGGCGAGGATCTTTAACTCGGGTAATTTCTTCTTCTCTAAGGATTCCAATTCCCCAGCCGTTAGATTTACGGTCTGATTATCTGACATATAAAATTGTGGATATTATTATTGTATAAATAATGATTCTTACTGAGTTTGGGATGAGCCTCACATTATCAATTTTGGATAATTCCTGCGAAGCTCTATCAGGTAAGGAAAGATTGATGGGACTAACAATTACTAACCCATCGCTTAACTGTGCTGTAAAAGTAAAAACTTCCTGTAAAAATAACTAATGAAGTCTCAAATTCCTTCAAAATACTTTTGTAGGTGTTTTCATCGATCTTTTCTGCTGGAATTCTCAGCCTAACTTCTTTAAACGATGCTGCGCGGTCTGTATTTAGTTCGAAGTAAAATTTATGTTCTCTTTCTTTAATAGTTTCAATTACTTCAGGTACTAATTTATCTTTCATCAGAGAAAAGATGATTACTCCTTGCTCACCCCCAAAGCCATCCATTGTCTTGAGAGTGGATGTAAGCGCCTGAACATTATGAGCCCCGCTAAAATACCAGTTCTTGTTTTCATCCAGTTTTTCAAACCGAGCCGGAACGCCTTTGAACTCTTCAAAAGCTTCCAGAAGATTATTTTCAGCAACCGGGAATTTATCATCTAAAACTTTAACCGCCTGATAAACTGCTGCAAAATTCCATTTATTCACTTCTTCTAACAGCCGGGTTTGAACAGAAAGTGATTCATTTTTTAATGAGAATAAGCCTTTATTGAACTCAGGATTTAATTCTGAAGTCTTGATCATTTCTGCATTGTTCATGTTCGCAATCTCTGAAATCAATCTGGAATTTTCATCTGAAATATTTCCCAAAACCACCGGTTTTTCTGATTTAATAATTCCGGCCTTTTCTTTTACAATCTCTGTTTCAGTTGCCCCTAGAATATCCTGATGATCCAGACCGATGCTCGTTATAATAGAGAGCTCAGAATGAATGATATTTGTGGAATCCAACCTCCCTCCTAATCCGGTTTCAATAATTGCGATATCAACTTCTTCTTTTGCAAATATCCAAAAAGCCAACGCGGTGCTTATTTCAAAATAAGTCAACGGAACTTCTTCCAGTTCTTCCGAATAGGATTGGAAAAATTTCAGGATCAACTCGTCTTGAACCTCTTCTCCGTTAATGCGAAATCGTTCTTGATATCTGAGTAAATGTGGGGAAGTAAACAATCCGGTTCTATAACCTGCTTTTCTGTAAACCGTTTCCAGTAAATGACACGTAGTTCCTTTTCCATTGGTTCCTGCAACATGAATAGATGGAAATGAATTTTGAGGATCACCAATCGATTTACAGAACTGGGTTATATGCTCCAATTCAAAGTTCGATGCTGACGCTCCCTTATCCTGAAATTTCGGGATCTTATCCAGGTATTCCCATACATCTTTAATGTTTTTGAATGTTTTCATTTAAGGAAGTTAAGGGTCATTTCATAAGATTCTAAGGTAAGATGAGTATTTGATAAGTTAATTATTTCGTTGACAATTTTATTATTGATTGTTCAAAAAAACTGCACTTAGTATTTAAGACGGAAAAGAGAGCATGATGCGTATGCGTCTACGGAGCAGGAATAATTCCTTAAAATGAGGAGCTTAGAAATTATATCTAAAAGAACGAAGATCTTTGGAATTATTCAGCGTAGAGTCAGTGAACCTATGTTAAATACTAAGGGCATACTTATTTCAGCAATATTAAAACTCTAAACGCTGGTTGATGGACTGGATATTCAACTAGAAATGAACCTCGCGAAGATCCTGAAACAAGTTCAGGATGACCTATTATTGTGATTTTGTGCTTGTTTAATAAGTTTCTGGCAATGAAATTATTAACATATTCCAAAATCAGATTAAAATACAATCGAATCCGACCTTTAGAATTATTGGCGAGACAAGAACGCAATGAAATCGACGGCTCCTAAGCAGCAATCATTACACTCAGGCTGATTCTTCAATATGTATCACACGTCCGAAGACCTTTTGTAATGATTAGTCGATGTAATGAAGTTCGCGCCAATAATTCTTGTCGGGAGCTTTTGGTACTGGAGCCTGTGTTGAGGAAGCTCAGTATCGGCACAAAAGTACATAGCCCCAATAAATTGCTTCTTAGCCGGGGGGGCTTATTCCTTCCTAAACAACCAAAATCCGTCGGCCGTGCAAAGCCCGACAGACGGCGAAGTAGCTTATCCATCACTTCGCTGAAATCGGGATGATGGAGTTGGTGAAAATAATTCTAAAGGTCGTTCAACAAAGCCTTTTCTCTTTATACACTTTAAAATCATCTTTAAGCTTCTCAGACACAGAATGTTCGGTTTTGTACAAATGATCATCTACACTAGATACAGACTTCATCTCCATTACTGAATTAGTACAGAATACAGCTTCAGCACTATAAATATCTTCCAGCCCGAAAAGGCCTTCAATTAACTCCAATTCCGAATCCTGATTTATTAATGCAATTAATATCGATCTGGTTACACCGGGCAAAAGATCACAATTTACAGATGGTGTAAAAACCTGATTTCCTTTTACCCAAAAAATATTTGAAATGGTTGTCTCGCTGATCCTTTTATCAATAGTCAACATTAAAGCATCATCCCCGCCCTTCTTTTTGGCTTCCTGAGCAGCTTTGATATAATTGATGGAATTGCTGAGTTTCACTTTTCTTTCTAGGGCAGCTGAAGGGATTGCAGGAATCGAGACCGTTTTTAGTTTGATCGAATCCGACCCAAGCGGAATTGACCGATTTGAAATAATGAATCCTGAACGATCAGAAATATCAAAATAGCCTGAACTTCCTTCTCTATAGCATTGAATTCGAACTACAGAATCTTCGTCTTCAAGTTCATTCTTTTTCAACAACTTTTGAACCTCTGACTTTAGTAGATCTTTTGTAAGATCAAGATTCATATCCAGATACTTCAAACCGGATTGGAGTCGAGCAAAATGATCTTCAAAATGCAGGAATTTACTTTTGTAACTTACTAGAGTTTCAAAACATCCATCACCATAAGAAAGCGCTCTTGAAGTAGCCGGAAGTGAAGCTTCTTCAGGAATTAAGGTTCCATTTATGTTTATAAAACTACTCATTCGGTGAGTTTACTTCTCAATAAACTGTACCCTGCATTTTCCTGATATCCCACATGAGCGTATTTCAAAGCTCCTTTTTTATCTAATAAAACATAAGACGGAATTCCGGGAACCTTTAGTTCATTGTATAAAGAAGCTCCGTCTACGTGTACAAAACCATCTAAAAACTTAGTATTTGAGATATCATCAGTGGCATCCAGAACCAAAGCTGAGATCACTACCAGCGAATCCGTTTGATCCTGAAGTGTATAGATTTCCTGAAGTAACAGATCGGATTTTTCAGACCAACTTGCCCAAAAAATCACAGCAATATCATTTCCTGTGTACTCATTGATAGAAACCGAATCACTTTCATTAATAACCAGCAACGGTTTACTAAGTAATGAATCACTTTCCTGAATGGCTTCAATAAATCGTTCTTTTTGAGTTTCTTTGTATCTCAATGAAGAAAAAACGATGGCTAAAGCAGTAAGCACAGCTACTACCGCCATAAAAGCCGGGAAGTATTTGGTATCTAATCTCATGATCTGAAATTAAGGAAATCTGTCTTCAATGATTACGCTATTTCAAAAAGAATATTTCTGAAATTACTTGGCTTTTATTACTACAGATGTAAGTGGATCCACTATAATTGAATCCGAATTGATCCGAATCCCCGAAACTTCAGATACAGCTTCAGTTCCTGATTCATCAGAATCTACCAGCACAGTTCCTGAAGAAAGATCGATATTTAAAGAGATCGTTCTTTGTTCTGAATCCGCATTTACAATAACATAATAAATCTCGTTTGTAGTAGATTCAGCTTTGAATATCAGAACCAGATCTTCTTCTTTGATGTCTTTACTTTCTATCAATGTTACATTTTCTGAGACAAGCTTTTCATTTCCTAATCGGAATGCATCTGTGGATCTTCTCAAAGCAACAAGACCGCTTGTGTATTCCATGGTTTGTTTGTGAATTCCTTCCTCAGTCACCTTATCCCAATCAAACATATTCACAGCAGCTGAAGCGTCGTAGGAGTTTCGAATCAAGTAAGGATATTCAAACTCATCTGCTTTCATAAATTCTCTTTCCGGTGGAGTTGAAGAAAACCACTGTTTAGTTCTCCCGTATTCCTGACCTGCATGTAAAAAGGCAGCTCCCTGACTGGTTAACACAATCGCATTCGCCAATCTGATTCTTTTATGAATTTCTTCCTGGTGATCTTTCGGATCTTTTTTGATAGAATAAGCGATCATATCATGAAGGGTAAGTCCATCGTGCACAGTTACATACTGTAGCACATCTCCCGGATCATCTTCAGTCATGTTATCGGGCTTTGCAATTACATTATTGAAGATGTTTTGGATCGATCTTGCACCGCCTGTAACAAACCTAGGTTCGCCTTCAATACCATGACCGGATTTCAATTCATTTCTGATCTCATCCGAAAAACATACTACGCTGTTGGTTTGATCCATCCAATCCTGATCGGCTGGAATAACAGACTCTCCGTCATCTCCGGCAAAAGTTCTCCAGCACTCTCCAACCATAAGAATATCCGGATTGATCTTTTTGGCTTCATCGTATGCTATTTGAATAGTTTCAGCATCAAGATCTCCCATAAGATCGTATCGAAAACCATCTACTTTATATTCTTGTGTCCAGTATATGATTGAATCAATGATCAGTTTTCTGGCCATTGCGTGAGTAGAACCCGGACGCCCTCCTCCATAACTTTGTTTTGCGACACCCTTCGCATCCATGAAGTGATAATAGCCAGGAACAATATCTTCCAAAAATTCCAGTCTGGCGGTGTGATTATAAACCACGTCCAAAGTAACACCCATTCCCTTTTCATGGATGCTTTTAATGAGTTCTTTCAATTCTTTAATTCGCAATTCCGGATCTGTTGGATCGACGGAATACATTCCTTCCGGAGAAAAATAGTTATCGGGTCCATAACCCCAGTTATAGTTTGCTCCCAATTCATAGTTCAAATTTCGCTCCCGATCTATTTCATCTGAATAGGTGTAACTGAGTACCGGAAGCAATTGAATATGGGTTATTCCAAGATCTTTGATATAATCGAGTCGTTCTGAAAATGCATCGTATGTTCCATAAGGAGCTTTTGTTTGAATATCAGGATCAACGGTAATATCCCAAACATGAGCTTCCCAAATAATGGCATCTTCTCTTTTTTCATATCCTTCAATTTGTGCGTAATCTAAACTTGGACCTGTGGAAGATTGATCTACAATTGCCCCTCTAGGTGTAAAAAATGTTTCTCGTACTGTTTCAGCCATTGATTTGGCATAGGGATCCATTACTTCTTTAGTTACTCCGTAATTAGTTATAGAATAGGTGTAATACTTTCCCTTCAGATTTCCGGGAACTGAAGTATGCCAGACTCCTTTATCTTTTCTGCCTAATTCAATTGTTTCATATGGTTCTTCATCCAATCCCTTCTCATACAAATTCAGAACTACTTTTGAAGCGAGTGGAGCCCATAATTTAAAGTCAGTTTTGTTCCAATTATAGAATGAGCCTAATTCTCCTTCGTATGTATAAAGCTTGTCGATAGCTTTCCAGTGAGGTTGAGCCTGCTTTTCGGTATCACCTGCTCTTACCACATATTTTTTAGTAAAATCCAAAGTCCGGTTTACAGTAAGACGATATTCCTTAGATTTGATTTCCTGAATATCTGAAACAGTAAGAGATTCTCCTCCTGATATAATCTGAATATCATTTGTGACAATTTGATTACTGAATTTTACTGCGATGGTTTTCTCATTGGTTATAAAAGCCGAAACGATATTTTCATTTTCCTGACTATATAAGCTACCTGAAAAAACTAATGTTATAAGAACGGAATAGAGTACTTTCATTTTAAATAAGGTGAAATCAAGTTGAGTTTTTTTCCTTGAGAATCTCGATAGATCAGGAAATCAGAATCAGTGGAGATAATTACAGACTTTTTATCATTTTCAAACATTGCCAGTAGGTTTGCATCGGCAAATGCGCATGGCACGTCATTGTATTTATTCATTACATCCAAAACGAATCTCTGATTTGAAGAAAATGGATCTTGAATATCTAAAAAGCCACTATTTATCATTTTCATAAGTCCCTCCTCTCCTCGATTCGATCGCTTCAAAAGAAAGAACGCTTCTGTAATTACTGCCGTATTAGTTTTTAATGAAGCATCAATTTCAGAAAAAACAGACTTGATCCAAGTATGATGATATTCCCTCTTGTCGATGAAAGAGACTAATGGACCGGTATCAAGAAAGGCTGTCTTTGCCAAAATCTTCCATGTATTTAGGATTCGTTGAAAGATCTCCTGGGCCATCAGCTATACCAACAATATGTTGCAATTTTTCTAATGTTGACCCCGGTTTGGCTACAATCTCGTATTCTGTAACCTGTTCATTTACAGCATTCATTACTGCTTCTTTTTTAGAAACACCTTTTCTTTCAGCAAGTAACTCGATCTTTTGCTTTTCCTCAGGAGTTAATTTCATCCCAAACCAAACAATATCTTTGTCTTTCTTTGCCATAATGATCACATAAAATAATAGTTGCAACCAATTTAAATAAAAGTTGCAACTATTCAAATCAAGGTTACTGCTACTTAATGGCTTCCTCTTCTGTAATAAGGAAGTTACTGAAGGCGGCGATTGCTAAACAAACTCCGGCAAGAAGCATGGTTCCTATCGTAGCTTCTCCAAAGATCGTTTTATAGAGGAAGTTGATTCCGCCTAAAGCTGCAATGATCTGTGGAATTACTATAAACATGTTAAAGAGTCCCATATACAAACCCATCTTCTTTGGATCTATACTACTCGAAAGCATGGCGTATGGCATAGAGAGAATACTTCCCCAGGCAATTCCCACGCAAATAAAACTCAAATTCAGCATTCCGGTATTTTCAGGAGAAACGAAGTACATACTTATAAATCCTGCTCCGCCAATTAAAAGCGAACCAAAATGAACCAACTTTCTGTTGATCCTGATCTTGCTGGTTACAAAAGTCAAAAGCAGCGCAAAAAACATGGAAGACAATCCATAGGTCCCCATATAAGAACCAACAAGATTTGCAGCGTTGTTATAGGCCACATTGGCTGTATCAAAATCTACTGCATCCGGCATTGGAACGGGAGCCAAAAAAGCATGTTCTGTAAGTGCCGGAACGGCAAAACTCCACATGGTAAAGAAAGCGAACCAACTAAAAAACTGAACCACTCCCAATTTTCTCATTACAACCGGCATATTACCGATATTCGAAAATATCTCCTTTACTCCGGTAAAAAATCCAGAGTTTTCTTTTTTCTCTTTCTCGAAAGCTTCCATGTCTTCCGGTGGATACTCTTCGGTAGTGAAAATCGTCCACAGAATACTTGAAATAAAAACAAAAGCACCTATTCCAAATGCCACTTTTACCGACATAGGAACCACTCCGGGAGCTGCATCATTTGCAACACCAAGCTGGCTCACCATCCAAGGCAAGTTACTGGCAATCCAGGTACCGATACCAATGATCAGCGTCTGCACAACGAAACCATATGAGCGTTGCGACTCAGG
>Ga0208668_1000044_pt1 | contig 28924 bp, 30 predicted proteins | sample 18_taG_FD_184093 | JGI IMG/M metagenome (GOLD analysis project Ga0208668, IMG submission 184093) | Marine viral communities from the Subarctic Pacific Ocean - 18_ETSP_OMZAT15316 metaG (SPAdes) (version 2) | ecosystem: Environmental > Aquatic > Marine > Oceanic | place: Pacific Ocean | collected...
TTCTCGCTTCTGACTCACCGCTTAAACACCTAGTCGTTATTTGCCGATATTATGTCTAGAATTCAACATGAAAAATTTAATTTTAGTTTTAAAAGTTATCTAATAGAATTGCTAGGCAAGGATTATGAAAATGATTTTTCAAAGGAAACTGAGAGTTACTTTAAATCAGTAGAAGGTATATCGGATGAAATATCATTTATACTCAAAACTCATCTATTTGTTGAAAATCAATTGGATAAGATAATCTCAAAAGTACTCCCTGAAGGAGAGAAACTGTTAAAAGAAGGGAATTTAACTTTTAAACAAAAACTTCTTCTAACTCAATCATTTGATTTGATAGATTTACAATTAATTGATGTAGCAAAAAAACTAAATGATATTCGGAATGACATTGCGCATGATCTAAATTACAAAATAGATGATCGAATAGTTGATAAACTTGGCAGACCACTTGGTAAGAAATACTCTCAATTAATAAAAAAAAACTACTTTAAAAAATTTGAAGATGATATAAAGAGGCTAAATGTATCGGATAAAATTGCAATAAAGCTTAGAATTTTATTTACATATTTTGTTGGTCCATTTGAACAACAACTTACTAATGCAACAAAAAAAATCTTAAATAACTAATTTTTCTGTCATTCAAGATCTTTTAAGTCTTTAGCGATAGCGGTGACTTAAAAGTACTAGCTCAGGAAGTCTCCTGACTTCCGTTACAACCTCTAAGTTTTATCTCATTCCATAGCTATGTTGCGGAATGCCCAATTGGAGCTTGCCTTTGTCGGTAGAAGGTTCCTGCTCATAATAATTAAGGTTAAAATTTTATCTCAATCCGTTTTGACCAAGATTGCAAAGGATTTACAAGATTAGCAGGATTAAAAATTAGCTGAGAAATAATCCCGCTAATCATATAATCGAAACTGCCAGAAAGTCTCCTGACTTCCATTACATCCTCTTAGTTTTATTTCATTCCTAGCCAAGCTGCGGAATGCCCAATTGGATCCTGCCTTGTCGGTAGAAAGGACCCTGCTCCTAATAGTCAGGTTAAAATTCAATCTCAATCCGCTTTTGACCAAGATTGCAAAGGATTTACAAGATGAGCAGGATTGAAATAAATCTCATTTGCAGTTTATAAGTAATTTATTCTTATTCATCTAACATTAAACTCAATTGATTAAATTTACATGAGAAGCACATTTTCACTTTTGATCCTCATTCCATTTCTGGTTCATTGCTCCTCCGATAAAAACAAAGAACAATCAAAAACAACAAGAGAATTTGAAGTTGTGGAAGAGTTCAGTATCGGAAGTTCATTAGAAGCAGATCAGTTCTATTTTGTTTCCCCAAGCAATCTTACTATTGGTATAGACGGAAGTATATTTGTGGGAGATGCTCAATTACCAACTATCAGCATGTTTGATGCAGAAGGTTCATTCGTTAAAACAATAGGTAAAGAAGGACGAGGTCCCGGAGAATATATAACGGTAGGTGGTTTAGAAACTCTGCCGGATGGAAGGATAGTTTTATGGGATCAAAGAAATGGTCGCGTAAATTTTTATTCCCAAGATGGAGAGTATATCTCCAGCCAAGCTTTTGCTATTGGTTATTATTCAGAAAAAGTGTTTGAAATAGGCTTCAATAAAAACTTCTTCTTTAAAAAGGGAGTATTTGATCCGGAAAAAAGAGAAGTAAAAGAAACAGTTTGGACTGAATACTCACAGACGGGAGAAGTTTTAGATACATTATTTATTCCAAGAGAAGCATGGGCAGATAAAAGAACTTATGTAGTGTTTTCTAACTCAGGTAATCAATATCCATTTACCGAAACAAATGTCACAGCTGTTCATCCATCCGGTTTTTTAGTAACCGGATATAATGGAGAATATTCCATTAAGCGGTTGAATAATGATTCTTCAGAAGTACTCTATAAAAGAGAGATTCAGAAAGAAAAGGTTAAGGAAGAAGAAATACCTCAATGGAAAAAATTTAACCGAAATTTCGGGGCACAAGTTAACATTCCTGACACAAAGCCTTATTTCAAAAGCATAAAGGTAGATGCTGACGGGAGAATTTGGGTTTGGAGATATGTTGAAGCCATGCAAAGGAGTGATGTTTACCCACGTTTAGAAAACAGCTGGTGGGAGCAACCCACATTTGATGTGTTTCTTGAAAGTGGAGATTTTTATGGAACAGTGAAATTGCCTTTTAATGTGAAATTCAAGGAAGCTAAAGGCGAAAATGTGTGGGCAATACATACCGATGAAAATGGCGAAAAGACTGTTGTTCAGTATAAATTATCTGCTTTATGATGGATTTTGCTTTTAAAAAACCTTAGCTCTGTTGTTAAAAACTTGCAGGATCTCCTGCTCCTAATAAATCCTGTTATAATTCTATCTCAATTCGCTTTTGACCAAGATTTCAAAGGATTTACAAGATGAGCAGGATTGAAAATTAGCTTTGAAATAATCCTGCTAAACATATAATCCCACAAAAATTTTGCTTCAATGAATTGAAAGAATTACATATCTACTCCGAAACTCAATCCACTCCAGGATAAATACAATCCCATCCGGTTTAACAGATTTAAACTAATTCGAAACCTTTCAAGGTGTATATTTCTGATGTGAAAAATTTCGCAAACATATTCTTTCTGACGGTTCTGGTTGCGTTACCATCTTTGGTACAATCAGACTATTCAATTTCTAATGCAGATGAATATAAGCTTGTTCAAACAGCGACAGCCACTTCCGATACGGGAGTGCCTGGGAATGGAATTTATGATCCATTTTTGCTTTTTAATGCAGAGGCTAATTTTTCATTTTCAGTTAGAATTCCAAAGCCGGAAGTTTCGGAGGAATTACATGACCGATTTTCAAAAGAAGCCCAAAACAGGACTTCACATCCAAATAACACCGAATCATTCATAGTTTCCACCAATCAGATTGATGTCGGTTTATCCGTTAAAAAACTGATTTATCCTTTCCATTCCTTTTTGTAGAAGAGTGACAAACTGAACACACCGTTCAATCAAACTTTTTTTAATTAATACCGATGAATCCTAAGGATCAATGTGTCGGTATGTCACTATTATCTATAAATATATCAAATATGGAATTCGATTTAAGTACATTAGTTATAACAGTAATCGCACTGTTAGCATTTATCATTCCCGTAACAATGGACCAGAGAAATAAAAGGAAGACTTTTAAAACCCTTAAACAGTTGATCAGTTACGCAAAAACACTAAAATTAACCGTTGAAAAATCTGCTGTATTTCAACATGAATATGCGCTGGGACTAGATACCAAACAGAAAGCATTGATCTATTTAAGTAAAGAAATCAATGAATCAGTAGAGAGCGTATACGATCTGAACCAAATATCAAATTGCAGATTGCATCAATCTGAATTGACAGATAAAGATTCGGACATAAATAAAATTGGGTTTTTGAGACTTCAGTTTAATGACGCTAGAACTCAACCGGTAGATCTTATAATTTATAAAATGAAGAAGAATCTGGCTTACACAGAAGAGGAGTCTATGGCTAAGAAAATGGTAAGTGCCATCAATTCTATAATAACATAAAACAAAAAAAGAGGCGATAGTTAGTATCGCCTCTTTAATTTTAATTCGGTCAGATTAGTCTTCGTTATTTGATAATAAAGCCCAGGCTGTTACTCCTGCAATTAAAGCTAGTCCACCTAAAGCCAACCCAATGTTCACATCTCTTTGTACACGTTCTGCTTTAGACAGATAACTTGAACCAACGCCGTTCTTTGCAATAGCACGTTCAATTTTTTCGATTCTGTTTTCCACTTCGCTGATAGTCTTCTCTTTCAAACTCATTTTGTGTAGTTAAATTAAATTTTCTTTGTTCTATTTGTCTAACAATGAAATAGGGGAATCAGTTTCGGATTTTAATACTTTTTGTTAATGAATAGCTTTTGCTGAATAAATAAATAACTCACTATCAATTTTAAACCACAGATTTAATGGATTAAAGGATTCCACGGATATTTTATCCAATAAAATCCGTGTTAATCCGGCTATCTGATTAATCCGCGGTTCAAAAACTTAAAAATGTGAAAAAGAGCTAGGTTAAGTTTCTCGAGTTTACAACCCTGACAGGGTTTGTAGATGGTGTAAATCACGAAATAAGTAGATTACAACCCTGTCAGGGTTAATTCCAGTCGAGGCAGAGCAAGATTTGGACCTCCCCAATTCCGCAACAAATTGTTGGGCAGTAAGTAGTTCACCCCTCCTTGGATAAGGAGGGGAAATCCCAAGCATATTGAAAATTTTATCAACGAGTTCTCCTCCTGTTGTAGGAGGAGACAGAGGAGGTCTTTAACATTTTATAATTAAATTCATTACTGCGAAGGCAGGAATCTGAATTGTAATAATAGACGGTAAGCTTCAACTAGATCCAGATCTCGGGCATACGCCACGAGATGACTTTGTCTATAACCCTGTCAGGGTTGCAATACAATCAGCTCAGTTTCTCAAGTAACGCATATAACATCACCGCAGCGGCAACCGAAACGTTAAGCGAGTGCTTTTGACCAAACTGCGGGATGGCTACAAATTCGTCCATTAATTCGAGAATTTCGGAATCGATACCGGTGACTTCATTTCCCATCACCAGACAGATCTTATCGTAGTTATTAACATCAAGTTTGTTGAGGGAAATACTTCCTGTTGTCTGTTCCATCCCCAAAATGGAATATCCATCTTCTTTAAGTGATTCAATGATCTCAGTAGCCGTTTCAAAATGTCTCCATTCCACAAATTCTTCCGCACCAATAGCTGTTTTGTTGATCTCAGGTCGGGGAGGAGTAGGAGTGTATCCGGTTAGAATCAATTCAGAAATTCCGAATGCATCCGAAGAACGAAAAACAGAGCCCACATTATGCAGACTTCTAATATTATGAAGGATGACTTTTACCTCAGCTAATTTAGCCGGCGGCTTTTGAGACAGATTCTCTTCAAGTATTTCTTTGGTAGTTAGTTTTTTAGGCATCTTCGCTTTTATTTGTCCTAAAATAGAAACTAATACATACTTTTGTACGGATTCTTTGAGTGGTTTTGGGATAGTGAGTTAGCTCCCTTTCTAGTTCAAGCGTCACGCTTGGACGAATGTTTTGCAAGAAGTGCACAAGCGAGACGCTTGCGTTAGTTAGGGCGGACGGAGGATGTTGTACAGTTTATAAGCTCAGAAACTGCATAACATCCCTCTGATCTCACACAAGTGTTCGATCGGTCTCCCTTCAAAGGGAGATTTTTGTTCTTTGTCTTAAACTCGTTTATAAATAAGCCTGTTTGCGCGGAGTTTCAGCATAGGCAGGCAATGACTTTAGTCCTGCAGTTGATATTACTAGGTAAAAAAGGAGCTTTGCCGTTTTAAATACTAAAGACGATTTATCTAGCATCTACATCTATTATCCGAATCCGAACAATCAGATCACGTAAACCGCTTCTTTTACATTAGATTCCTGCTTCCAATTAGGAAGTCAAAAGCCTATCATTGGACACAAATTTATACCATGTCCAAAGAACCACGCAAAGCCGCACTGGCTTTTATTTTTATTACCGTTTTAATTGATGTGATCGGACTTGGAATTATAATCCCGATCATTCCCGCACTTATTGTAGAGCTTACAGGTGAAGGACTATCAAAAGCTGCTCTGTACGGCGGTTGGCTGATGTTTGTGTATGCATTCACTCAGTTTATATGTGCTCCTTTGATCGGAGCTCTCAGTGACCGTTTTGGTCGGCGACCGGTTCTGTTGTTATCGCTGTTCGGATTTGGGATTGATTACATATTGATCGGTTTTGCCCCAAATATTTTCTGGCTGTTTATCGCCCGGTTTATTTCAGGATTAACAGGAGCGAGCATAACTACGGCAAGTGCTTACATTGCTGATATCAGTTCTCCGGAAAAACGTTCACAGAATTTTGGGTTGATCGGAGCGGCTTTTGGTTTAGGGTTTATAATTGGTCCTGTGATCGGTGGTCTTTTAGGACAATACGGAACCAGAGTCCCGTTTTTTGCTGCTGCGGGACTTACTTTACTGAATGTAGCATATGGATATTTTATTCTTCCTGAATCACTTCCCAAAGAAAACCGACGTAAGTTTGAACTTAAAAGAGCTAATCCGATGGGCTCACTAAAGCAATTGAAATCATTTCCCGGGATTTCAGGATTAGTGATCGTTTTTGGATTGATATATCTGGCGAGTCATGCCACACAAAGTACTTGGACTTATTACACAATGGAGAAATTCGCTTGGGATGAGAAGATGGTAGGTATTTCGCTGGGCGTTGTTGGACTTTGTGTCGCCATCGTCCAGGGAGGATTAACACGAATTGTAATTCCAAAAATCGGGGAGGTGAAATCCGTCTATTTCGGACTGACAATTTCCTGTCTGGGGTTCATAGGCTTTGCTTTTTCGCCCACCGGAGCCATCATGATGGCAATGATAGTTCCATATTGCCTGGGAGGATTTGCGGGACCATCGTTACAGGGAATTGTGTCAAATCAGGTTCCACAAAATCAGCAGGGTGAGCTTCAGGGAGCTTTAACCAGCTTGGTTAGTTTTACTTCTATCTTTGGTCCACCCATGATGACCGGTTTGTTCGGATATTTTACTTCAGATGCGGCACCTTTTCAGTTTTCAGGAGCTCCATTTTTTATGGGAGCAGTTCTGGTTTTAGGAGCTCTTGTATTTGCCATTCGAATTCTCAGTAGGAAAAGCGTAGTTGACGCATAAACAGAAATTCTATTAATTATTAGAAAAACACTCTAATAACTCTTATTTTCAGAGAGTTGAAGGGCAGCCGAAAGGTGAGCTCTTCTTTTTATTTCAGAAACCGAATACAAGAAAGATCATGAGTAAGATCCAATATTTATCGCAGGAAGGGTACGATAAACTAGATGCAGAATTAAAAGACCTTAAAACAAGAGGTAGAAAAGAAGTTGCTGAAGATATCGCTGAAGCACGTGCAAAAGGTGATTTAAGTGAGAATGCGGAATACGATGCCGCTAAAGAGGCGCAGGGACACATGGAAGATCGTATTACAAAACTCGAAGACATTCTTGCAAACGCTCGTGTATTAGATGCGACAGAACTTGATCTGTCACAGGTACGTGTTTTAACCAAAGTCACTATTCTGAATAAAAAGATGAATAAGGAGATGCAATATACTTTGGTTTCTCCGAATGAGGCTGATTTTAAAGCCGGTAAAATTTCTATTGAATCTCCGATCGGTCAGGCATTAGTAGGGAAAGCAGTTGGAGATGTAGTAACAGTGAAAGTACCTGCAGGCGAGCTTGAATTAGAGATCAAGAAAATCGAAATCTAAATAGGCCAGGCTTTGGAAAAAAAGCTCATTGACGTATATCCTTACAGAATAAACGGCAAGAACGTTGAGTTTTTGATCTTAAAGCGTTCATCCAAAAAAATATATGCCAATCAATGGCGAATGATAGGCGGTAAAGTTGAAGAAGAGGAAACCTTTTGGCAAGCTGCTTTAAGAGAGTTGAAGGAAGAGATTTCAGAAAAGCCTTCTAGTTTCTGGACAGTTCCATCGGTTAACTCTTTTTATGAACACAAAACTGATACCATTCACCAAATTCCGGCATTTGCAGCAAAAATAGAATGGACTGATGAACGTATTAAACTGGATGACGAACATACCGGATATTTATGGGTTAAAGCTGACCAAATCAATGAGTATATTCATTGGCCGGAACAAAAAAGATTGATAAGACTGATAAACGATATCCTAATCAACCAACAAATCCTACCAGAGTGGATCATAGATCTGAAATAACTAAATTATTTTCTTTCATTTTTGTTTGGTTGATAACCTGCAGTTCACTGCTCTCTCAGGATAATTACGGTAAATATAAATTTATACCTGCACCGGATGTATGGTACAACTCTGTTGACGGAGTTCGATTGGGAATCAGAGTTTTAGGTGAACACGAAGGTTCTTTTAAAGATGGTCCACATCGACTTGACGCCGGTTTATGGGTGGGGACAAATTTTCCCGACAATCCGGTTTCTTACTATCTGAGTTTCACAGAGCCCATAAAATCAATATCGGATTTTGGTGAAGAGGGAAGCATTCAGGCAATTTCCAGTATAAGAACAGGATTTTCAAGTCATTCTCTTTCATTGAATAAACGCTGGCAAGACGGTTTTAATGAACTCAGATACAAAGAATTTTCCGCTTCTTTTTCTCAACAAAAGATGTACGATGTTGCGTACCGGCCGTATCCAATACAATGGTCTTCAACTTGGAAATCATTAGTAGGCATTGAGTTTATGTTGCACAACGAATCTGATGAGAAGACTTTTGAATTAAATCTGGATTTCCAACAGAATCTCAATCCTGAAAGCCCTTCATTTTCGGTTTTAAATGCTGAAATATGGAACGTGATGTCTTTAAATGAGCATTTTGGATTAGCATTACGTGCATTTGGGGGATTTACTTCTGAAAATACAGAACCTGAATTTTTATACACGGCTAGCTATACTCAACCGATCAACTGGCTTGGAAACGGTATAAGCAGAGCCAAAGGAACAATTCCAACAAGCTGGCTTGATAATGGTTTAGCTCAGGTTTCAGGAGGAGGGAACCTCAGAGGTTATACTGATACTCAATATTCTGATCTGCGTGTGGCCGGTTTTAATTCCATTGTAGCCCTGAATACCGAATTTGAATTTCCGAATCCGATCAACAGTTCGTTAAAGAATGGAATGATTGGGGAGTTCGTGTTTTTAAAAAGCTATGTTTTTGCTGATGCAGGTACTGTTTTTGAAGATAATCCTGTATTACTTGACGCAGGAGTAGGACTTCAGTTTTCGATAAATATTCCTGATTTTCTGGGAAAGCCCCGGGGGTTTGCCATCAGATATGAAGTTCCTTTCTGGATATCAGAACCTGATGCCGGAAAATCAAACTTTGAGTTTAGGAATTTGATCGGTTTTGGAGCTGTAATCTCACTTTGATATGAAAGTACTGGTTATAAATTGTGGTAGTTCTTCTATTAAGTATCAATTGATACATACTGAAGACAAAGAAACGCTTTGCAAAGGCTTGGTGGAAAGGATTGGAGCAGTAACTTCAATAATAAGGCAGGAATGGAAAGGAGAGAAGCCGGTAAAGAAATCTCTTGCTCTGGACAATCATGCGATTGCTCTTAAGACCGTTATGGAGTTACTTGTTGGTGCTGATAATGATTATCTGTCTTCATTGGATGAAATTGAGGCGGTAGGTCACCGGGTTGTTCATGGTGGCGAGACATTTAAAGATTCAGTTCTGATTGATGAAGATGTTGAAGAAGCTATACAGGAAGCTTTTGATATCGCTCCTTTGCATAATCCCCCTAATTTACAGGGAATAAGAGCTGCTAAAGAGCACCTTCCTGATGTTCCGCATGTAGCCGTTTTTGATACAGCTTTTCATCAAACGTTACCTTCAAAAGCGTACTTGTATGGTATTCCAAACCGACTTTACCGCAGGTATAAAATTCGGAGATACGGATTTCACGGAACTTCACATTATTACGTAAGTCGGAAGTATTACAAATTAGCTGATGTAAGAAAGAAGGGCTCCAAAATTATTACTTGTCATTTAGGAAATGGAGCCTCTATCACTGCCATTAAAGATGGAGAATCTATCGATACAAGTATGGGTTTTACTCCATTAGAAGGTTTGGTAATGGGAACACGTTCCGGTGATATTGATCCTTCTATCTTATTCTACCTCATAGAGAAAGAGGAATTATCTCTGGCTAATGTTCATGCGCTTTTAAACAAACACAGCGGTTTGCTAGGACTCAGTGGTTATGCCGCAGATATGAGAGATTTGATTGAAGAAGCGGAAGATGGCGACAAGCGATCTCAGGAAGCAATTGACGTTTTTTGTTACCGGGCTAAGAAATACATAGGGTCGTACATTGCAAGTATGAATGGGGTGGATGCAATTATCTTTACCGGAGGGATTGGAGAAAATTCTTCTTTAATAAGATCTAAAATACTTTCGGATATGGATTCGTTTGGTATAGAAATTGACGAGAGTAAAAATAATTTATCCGGAGAGAAACCATTGATCAGTTCTGAAGATTCTAAAGTTGGAGTGTATGTTATCCCAACCAATGAAGAACTTGTAATTGCTATTGATGCTGCAAAGATTGCAATTACATCAAAGCAAACTCCTTGGGCCTGATGAAAAATAATATCAGAATTTTACTTCTTTTTCCGATGTTTTTTCTGATGGCATGCTCCACTACAACATGGATCGTAGAAAGTCAGGAAGAAGTTGATCGTGGAGATTATAAACTGTTGGAATCAAAGCTCTTTTTGCAAAAAACAGGAACGGTTACTCCTGAGTTGCCTGTAGCTCAGTTTAAACTTAAATCAGCAAATACATTTGAATACGCTTTAAGAATAAAAACCAACCGATACATACAACGGTATCGTCCAAGGTTAGGATACATGGCACTAGGTATTAGTGCCGCTGCATTGGGAGGTTATACTGCGTTAGAGTTTTCAGATCCGAATAAACAAGGTCAACAGATCGCACTACTGGGAGCCAGTTCGGCTTTATTGGGAATCTCTTTTTTGAATATGAAGCCTATTGGAGATCCTCAACCAACGGGAGAAACAAGGTTGTTGCGAAAAACCGGTGATTTTGTAGATACAGACACTTTAGATGCAGTTGTAAATACTCCACAAAATGCATCTTACTTGATCCATTATAATGATCAGGTTTTGGTGGAGAAAAATAATGTGAGCTTATCTCAGAACAGCTTGACCGTTAATTTTTTAGAAGAATTAAATCCCGATATTTTCCCCGGTCAGGAAGATATATTTATTGAACTTGATGTGACATTCAATGATAGTTTATATAACTATGAGGTTCCTATTAAATCGGTATTTGACCCGTTTGTAGTAGTAAAAACCACTGTAACTGCTTTAAGGAATCAAGCTAGGATAAGCTCAAATAATATTCTTACGGATCTTGCTCAGGGAAGTCAGCTGAAATTAGTTGAAACACAGGGAGATTGGATCAAGGTTTTATATGGAATTTCCGAAAACTGGGTCTCTTCTAGCGATGTGGATATTATTTGGCGTCCATCTCAATTCTCGCGGGAATTATCAGTAGTCGCTATTCCTAATGTGCCTTTTGGAAGTGTGGATGTTGAAAGAGATATACCAAGTTTGACAGAAGAGGACAGAAGTCGATGGGGATTTATAATAGCCAATCAGGCTTATGAAGGTGAACTGCCTGAAAAGGCCTATGCACACCGTGACGGACAACTGATAGAGAAATACATGAACGATGCTTTAGGAATTGTTCCGACTCAAACGATCAAATTTCAGGATATATCAGGTAACCAAACAGCCGTAAATGGTTTTAATCGATTGGTTTCCAGGATCAATAATCGTCAGGTAGACCTGATGGTATATTTAAATGGTTATGCAGAAATTGATCCCAGAACTGATAAAGTATATTTTTTGGGAACGACATCAGATAGTGCCGCTTCAAGAATAGATTTGAACTCACTACTTGACGGGTTTGCCAATCTACCAGTCCAAAACCTGACCATAATAGCAGATATAGATTTTATTCGGGGCTCTTCAAAACAAAATTCACTTGACCTTCTTGCTGCTACCATTACAAATCAAATTCCAAATTCTACGGTAGTCTTTGCTTCAAGTACTGATCAAAGATCATATATCTATGCTGAGCCTAACGGAGTGCAAAAAAGGCATAGTATATTTACCTATTTTCTTGCTGATGCCCTCAAAAAAGGAAATGTAAACTGGTCTGATATCAGGAGTTATTTGGATCGAAACGTGTCATTTACTTCCCGCAGTATTTTTAATGCAGCTCAGGATATTCGCTTTTTTGGAAGTGATTCCTTAAGCCTTATTGACTGATGGGATTTTTGTTTCTTACACTGAGTGCCGTTTTCTCTCTTTCTGTTGCTCAGGTTTTAAAATTAATTGAAGTGCGTTCCTTACGGGTATTAAATGTGCTGGTGATCAATTATTTGGTTGCTGTTGTAATTAGTATTTTTTCGACCGATTGGAATGGTTTTGAAGAACAGACAGGCTTGATCCCAATTCTTATACATTCAGCTATTCTCGGGTTTTTGTTCATTGCCAATTTCATGATTTACAGCAAAAGTATTGATAAAAATGGGATGGGAATCAGTATTGCCGCGATGAGAATGTCATTAGTGTTTCCTATTCTTCTTAGTTTGGTGATTTATAATGAAGATGTAACAACAGGGCTCATCCTTGGGATAATACTCTCTTTCGTTTCTTTATTACTATTGGTTCCATCACTTAAAAAAGAACGTAGAGTACAATTAAAGTTCGCTGTATTACCTGTTCTGCTTTTCTTTATTTCAGGGATCACAGATTCGGGGCTAAAGGTTTTTGAACAGGAATTTTCTATGCTTTTTGATGAATCTCAGTTTTTATCAGCACTCTTCTTTTTCGCTTTTTTAACCGGATCTGTAGTTCTTTTAGTTCGGGATCAATTTAATTTCAAACGGAAAGAGTTGATCTATGGAGTTCTATTGGGAGTGGTGAATCTGTATTCTTCCTATTTTATTTTATTGGCTTTGAAGGAAATCCCGGGGTCAGTTGTTTTTCCTTTGGTGAACTTGAGTATTGTTTTTGCAGGAACTTTCATAGGTGTTATCTTTTGGAAAGATCGACCTGATAAAAGACAATGGGTCGGTTTGGCATTAGCTTCAATTTCAATTTTTTTACTGGTTGCCTGATATGAGTATCATTGAATCTATTAGAGAAAAAGCCGCATCACATAAAAAGAGAATTGTACTCCCACGATCATCCGATGAGCGAGTAATTAAAGCTGCTCAGTTTCTGCAGGATGAAGGATTGGCAGATGTGATTCTTCTCAGAAATAAAGATTCCAAGGTTGAAACTCAGAATATCGAAGTTCTTGATCCTAAAACTGATGAGAAGCTCAAAGAATTTGCAGAAGCTTTTTATCAGAAAAGAAAACATAAAGGAATCACCGAAGAGCAAGCTTTAGAGATAGTAAAAGATCCTTTGTTTTTTGGAGCGTCTTTGGTTTCAGCGGGATATGCTGATGGTTGTGTTGCCGGTTCAGTTTCAACTACCGGTGATGTTCTGAAAGCCGCCATTCAAACCATCGGACTCAAAAAAGGCTCTAACGTAGTTTCCAGTATTTTCCTGATGAGTTTTCCGGATGGTAAAGTGTTTTCCTATGGTGATTGTGCCGTTGTTCCTTATCCAACCTCAGATCAATTAGCTACCATAGCTTTTGATTCTGCGGTTTCACACAAATTGATAACCGGAGACGAACCTAAAGTTGCCATGCTTTCATTCAGTACTAAAGGAAGTGCTCAACACGAAAGGGTGGAGTTGGTTCAACAAGCTTTCGAGAAATTGAAAGAATACAATATAGATTTTGCTGTAGATGGAGAACTCCAGTTCGATGCAGCTTTTGTTGAATCCGTGGGCAAACGTAAAGCTCCTAACTCAGAAGTAGCAGGTAATGCAAATGTATATATTTTTCCGAATCTGGATGCAGGTAATATTGCTTATAAGATCACTGAACGCTTGGCCGGAGCTACAGCAACAGGACCAATCATACAAGGACTTGCAAAACCTATGATGGACCTTTCCCGTGGTTGTGAATGGGATGATATTGTGAATACAGCTTGTGTGTGTTCGTTGATGGTAATTGATGTTTGAACTTTTTAACTCGCAGGGATGAATCCCATGCTAGCTTATATACGAAGTTATCACAAAGAACATAAGCTAGAAAGGACTTCAGTCCTTGGATTTCTATATCTGTTAATAAATTTCGTTCTATTTCTCGGAATAAATCAAATCTCAATTTCTACACTTCAACATTGAATATTCGTGATTCAATATTCCAGCGGTATCTATCTCATCAATAAACTTTCTCAATCACATCAAATTTAGTTCTGAAGCGGATATTTTGTATCTTTGGAAAGAATCTAAATAAGCATATAAAACGCTGAATGAACACTTGTTAAAGTTGGTTATATCAGCGTAAATCAAGATAAAATTATAGACGCACATGAGTGAAGAATTAAGTGACGGTGTAAAAGAGCTTGAGTCGATGATCGGCGAAGAGTATAAGTATGGCTTTACTACCGATGTTGAATATGAAGATTTTCCAAAAGGGATCAGCGAAGAGATCGTTCGTGAGCTTTCAAGAGTAAAAGAAGAGCCGGAATGGATGACGGATTTTCGTGTTAAGGCTTACCATGCATGGAAAGAAATGGAAGAGCCAACCTGGTTCAATGCCACTTACAAGAAACCTGATTTCGAAAATTTACTTTATTATTCAGCTCCGAAGAAAAAGCCTCAATTGGATAGTATGGATGATGTGGATCCTAATATCCGTGAGACTTATGAAAAGCTTGGAATTCCATTGGAAGAGCAAAAAATGCTGTCCGGAGTTGCTGTAGATGCTGTATTTGACAGTGTTTCTATCTTTACTTCGTTCAAAGAGAAGTTAGCTGAAGCAGGCGTAATTTTTTGCTCAATGTCTGAAGCAATTAAAGAACATCCGGAATTGGTTAAGAAGTATTTAGCTTCTGTAGTTCCAGTTCGGGATAACTTTTATTCAGCATTAAACTCAGCTGTATTTTCTGACGGATCGTTTTGCTACATCCCAAAGAATACTAAATGTCCAATGGAGCTTTCAACCTACTTCCGTATCAACAATATGGAATCAGGTCAGTTTGAAAGAACATTGATCGTAGCAGAAGAAGGAGCAAGCGTAAGCTATTTAGAAGGTTGTACGGCTCCGATGTATGACGAAAACCAATTACATGCTGCGGTTGTAGAACTTGTAGCTTTGGATGACGCCGATATTAAATACTCAACCATTCAGAACTGGTATTCCGGTGATGAAAACGGTAAAGGCGGTATTTATAACTTTGTGACCAAGCGTGGTATCTGCAAAGGAAAGAATTCTCACATCTCATGGACTCAGCTGGAAACAGGTTCAGCAGTAACGCTGAAATATCCATCTGTAATATTGAAAGGTGATAACTCAGTCGGTGAATTTTACTCAGTTGCTGTTACCACTAAAAAGCAGCAAGCTGACACCGGTACTAAAATGATTCACCTTGGTAAGAACACCAAGAGCACGATCATTTCTAAAGGTATTTCAGCAGGACAGTCTAACAACAGTTACCGAGGTGAAGTAAAAATCTCCAAGAATGCAACCGGTTCAAAGAATTACTCAGTTTGTGATTCTATGTTGATCGGACAAGAATGTGGAGCTCATACTTTCCCGTATATTTCATCAGAAAATCCAACAAGTAGTGTTGAGCATGAAGCTACAACATCCAGAGTGGGTGAAGAGCAGATCTTTTATCTGATGCAGCGTGGAATCAGTGAGCAGGATGCCATTTCGATGATCATTAATGGATTTGTTAAAGACGTATTGAAAGAGCTACCTCTTGAATTCGCAGTAGAAGCAAACAAATTGCTTGATGTGAAACTGGAAGGTAGTGTAGGGTAGAGATTGAAGATAGACTGCCTTTGGTCGAAATGACAGGTAGAAAAGAAATTAAATAAACAAACAAAAGTAAAAAGCAGAATAGTGTTAGAAATTAAAAACTTACACGCCAAAGTTGAAGGCGAAGATATTGAAATTTTAAAGGGTGTTAACCTGAAAGTTAATGCCGGAGAGATCCATGCAATCATGGGACCTAACGGAAGTGGTAAAAGTACCCTTTCAAAAGTAGTTTCAGGTCATCCGGAATATGAAGTAACCGAGGGCGAGATCCTGTTCAACGGTGAAGATATTACTGAATTGGACGCTGACGAAAGAGCACACTTGGGCTTATTTCTTGCATTCCAATATCCAGTTGAAGTTCCGGGCATCACAAATAAAACTTTGCTTAGAGAAGCTTACAACACTATCGCCAGAGCAAATGATCGTGAAGAACTAGATCCAATCGAATTTGAAGATTATATCACAGAGAAATTGGATGTGATCGAAATGAAGGATGAATTCTTAAGCCGTTCTATCAATACTGGTTTTTCCGGTGGTGAGAAGAAAAAGAATGAGATATTCCAGATGGCTGTGTTGAATCCTGTGCTTTCTTTCTTAGATGAAACTGATTCAGGATTGGATATTGACGCACTTAAAGTTGTTTCTGATGGTGTGAATAAGATCGCAAATGATGAAAATGCTATTGTGATGATCACGCATTACCAAAGATTACTAAACTACATCAAGCCGGATTATGTGCATGTGATGATGGCTGGTAAGTTGATCAAATCAGGTGGATTTGAATTAGCTGAAGAGCTTGAAGCGAACGGATACGATGCACTGGAAAAAGAATTAGTACTAAATGGTGAGGCTCAATAATGAGTGAAGTAATCCAAAGAGACACGATGTTATCGTACATAACAGGCTCTGTGGAAAGCAGCGCTGAAAGTGTGGCGATTCGTGCAATTAACGAAAGAGGAAGAGAAGATCTCGAAAATACTCCATTTCCAACTCGTAAAGATGAAGACTGGAGATTTGTTGATCTGAAATCCATCACCAAAAGTCAGTTTTGTAAGCTGGAAGAAGCCAATGCAGCTGATGTTGTAGATATTTCTGATCATTATCTGCCGGAAGCGATGAATTGCCGATTGGTTTTTGTAAATGGAGTTTACAGCGAAGAATTGTCTTCAGTAGAAGATCTTCCAAACAATGTTATAGTAGGTAATCTTGCTGATAACGCTGATAATAATTCAGTTAAAGAGCATTTGGGAACCATCACAAATTACGACGATGATGTATTTGCTCCTTTTAACGATGCAGCTTTTACGGACGGAGCTTTCATTTACGTTCCTGAAGAGACCGTAGTAAGAACTCCGATCCATATTCTGAATGTGTTTACAGATGCGGAAAAGGCTTTTTATGCAACTCCTCGTTTGTTATACGTTGGAGAAATGTTCTCTAAGTCTACGATCATTGAAGAGCATATCGGTTTAGCTAATAATCAGTATTTGAATGTTCCTGTTACTGAATTCAAAATGTTTACAGGTTCAAATGTGCACCATGCTAGAATTCAAAGAGACAGTAAGAAGGCTTCTCATGTTTCTCGTCCGATCGCAATACTGGACAAGAATGCTGAATATCACTCGTACACTATCTGTTTAGGAGCGAAATTATTCCGAAACGATCCAAGAGTGATCCAGAACGCTGAAGAAGTGAATTTTACAGTTGATGGATTGGTATTAATCGATGGAGATCAAATTGCCGATACGCATTCAATTATGGATCACAGATTTGCACATGCAGGAAGTCATCAGCTACATAAAGTAGTAGTTAATGACAACGCACATTCAGTGTTCAACGGAAAGATCTTTGTAGCTAAAGATGCTCAGAAGATCGATTCTTTCCAGGAAAACAGAAATTTATTGCTTTCTGAGAACGGCAAAGTAAATACAAAGCCACAGCTTGAAATTTTTGCTGATGACGTATTGTGTTCGCACGGTGCTACCATCGGTCAACTTCAGGACGAAGAGGTATTTTACCTTCAAAGTCGTGGATTGACAGAGCAGAAGTCTCGTGAGCTTTTGGTGTACGCATTTGCTCTTGAAAGTGTAGAAAGCATGGAAGTGGAATCAGTAGAAAAGCTTTTACTGAACGAAGTTATTGAATACACGAATAGGGATAATAAATAGATCTTTGTCATTTCGACCAGAGGGAGAAATCTAGAAATAGCTGTCGAAGTTAATTTTTAGATTTCTCGCATCCGCTCGAAATGACAGATAAAATATAGATGAACAATCAAACAACAGACATACCAACTAAAATAAACTGGGAAGAAATAAGAGCTCAGTTTCCCGTACTTCAGCAGGAAGTGAACGGTAAGAAATTGGTGTATCTGGATAATGGCGCTTCAAGCCAAATGCCGAAATCGGTGAGTGATCGCATTGATGCTTATCACAAAAATGAACATGCTAATGTGCACAGAGGAATTCATTCTCTGAGCCAGAAAGCTACGGATGCTTTTGAAGCAACCCGAACTAAGGTTCGTGATTTCATCAACGCCGGAAGCTTGGAAGAGATCATCTACACGACCGGAACTACGGATTCTATCAATCTAGTTGCCCAAAGCTACGGACGTAAGAATTTTAAAGCCGGTGATGAGATCCTGGTTTCAGAAATGGAACATCACGCGAATATCGTGCCTTGGCAAATGATTGCCGAAGAAACAGGAGCGAAGCTGAAAGTCATTCCAATGAACGACAAAGGTGAACTCATCATGGACAAGTTCTATGAATTGTTTTCTGATAAAACCAAAATGGTTGCGGTTGTTCATGTTTCGAATGCACTGGGATCTATCAATCCTGTAGAAGAAATTATAGAAGCAGCTCATAAACGGAATGTCCCCGTACTTATTGACGGAGCACAAGCTGTTCCTCATTCTAAAGTGGATGTTCAGGCTTTAGATGCTGATTTTTATGCATTCTCGGCTCATAAAATGTGCGGGCCAACAGGTTTCGGAATTTTATACGGCAAGAAAGATCTGCTGAACGCAATGCCTCCGTACAGAGGTGGTGGCGATATGATCGACAAGGTTTCGTTTGAAAAAACAACCTGGAATGATCTTCCGCATAAATTTGAAGCGGGAACTCCGCCGATCTCAGCCGGAGTTGGATTGGGTGCAGGAATTGATTTCCTGAATCAGATAGGAATGGAAGCCATTGCTGAAAGAGAGCATGAATTGCTAGAATACGCAACTGAGAAATTAAATCATATCGAAGGCTTGAAAATTGTCGGCACTGCTGAAAAAAAAGCTTCTGTGATCTCATTTCTGTTAGATGGAATTCACCCGACCGATGCCGGAACTATTCTGGATCAGCAGGGAATTGCAGTTCGAACAGGACATCATTGTGCACAACCGATCATGCAGCATTATGAGATTCCGGGTACGTTAAGAGCTTCCATTTCGTTTTATAATAACGAAGAGGACATCGACAGATTGGTAGAAGGAATTGAATTAGTAAAAGAATTTTTTGGATAAATAAGTAAACATTATGGCTAAAATTAAAGAAATAGAACGTACTCCTAATCCTGATGCAATGCGATTTGTATTGGATGAACCGCTTACAAACGGAACCACCCGTTCGTTCGAAAGCAGTGTGGAAGCAGAAGGCGACAACCTTGCGTCTGCTTTGTTTGCTATCGACAGCGTTATCAATGTGTATTATGTTGATAAATACGTAACGGTTACGCAGGACGGAAAAGCTGTTTGGTCTGAATTACTCAGAAAATTAGCTCCTCCGATTCGTGAAGCTGAACCGCAAATGGGTGTGGAAGACGATTCTGAAGTTCATGTGAGTAAAGAAGCTCAGGAATCTGATGATCCCCGTTTGATCGAGATCAATAAAATGCTGGATGAACAAGTGCGTCCGTATCTGTTGGCTGATGGTGGTGGTCTGAAAGTTCTCGGACTGGAAGAAAACCGTTTGAAGGTTCACTATCAGGGAGCTTGCGGAACTTGTCCTACAGCAACCACAGGAACGTTATACGCTATCGAAAGTATGGTAAGACGTGTTGATCCCGAAATTCAGGTAATTTCAGTATAGAAGGCAATATCATGGATATTTCCATAAGCGACAGAGCTATAAAAAGAATCGATGAGATTCGCACCGAACAAAACGTGCCGAAAGATGCGTTTCTGAAAGTAGGTGTGGTTAGCGGAGGTTGCTCCGGCTTAACCTATGATCTTGATTTTGACAGCGACGTTGAACCTCAGGAAAATGACAAAGTATTTGAGCTGAACGGAATGAAAGTTCTGGTAGATATGAGAAGTTTTCTATATCTAGCCGGAACCGAGCTCGATTACACCGACGGTTTAGAAGGAGAGGGATTCCATTTTCACAATCCCAACGCCTCCAGAACCTGCTCTTGTGGAGAGAGTTTTTCGATTTAATGAAATCTCTCTTCGAAGGGAGACAGATCGAACGCTTGCGTGAGATCAGAGGGATGTTTTTAGGCTTCTGAGCTTTAAAAACACCCCTCGCAAAATCATTTGTACAATGATTTTGAGCTCCCCTCAAGGGGAGAATAAGTTTAACGTCATCCCGAACTTGTTTCGGGATCTTTGTGAGGACTTCAAACAGTAAAACAATTAATTATATAATTTAAAGCTAATTCTTAAGATGCTGAAACGAGTTCAGCATGACCTATTATGCAAGAACCAATCATCAACAAAGTAAAAGCGAATACAAAGCTGGTCACGATAGACCTGGCTAAGTTATTCCATGATCCTACACCAATTGCAGAGCTGGACATCAAGCAATTCCTGCATATGGAAATGTTGTTGAAGGAAAAAGATTTTCGTCAACATTTGAAAGATTTAGATTGGTCGCAGTTTGAAGGAAAGTACTTATCTGTGTTCTGCTCAACCGATGCCATTATTGCTCCCTGGGCTTGGATGTTGATTACAAGTCACGCAAAACAATTTACTGAAGAAGTATTTCATCTTACCGCGAAAGAAGTCACTCACGAACTTTACCGAAGAAGGGTAGAAGCCTTTGATTGGAGCGCCTACCAAGACAAATTCGTACTCCTTAAAGGATGTGGAGATATTCACGTACCTGATTCCATCTATTTACTGGCTACCAATAAGTTAATGGGAACAGCCAAGAAGATCATGTACGGAGAAGCGTGTAGTTTCGTACCCGTTTGGAAGGGATGATTTTTAGGTAGTGGATACTAGTTAATAGTTCAAGCGTCTCGCTTGGACTATTTTTGTATTAAGGCTAGTATAATAATCCCGCACAAGCGGGACGCCTGCGCTAGGTTGGGTAGCGACGGAAACACTAACTCACAAAAAAAAGTGGTCATCCCGAACTTGTTTCGGGATCTTTGTGAAGCCTTAATCTTTATCCTAAGCTGTTTAGTAAATCAAAGTCGTTGACTTAAGATGCTGAAACGAGTTCAGCATGACGTCGGGGAGAAGTTTGTTCTTTCGTACCCGTTTGGAAGGGATGATTTTTTAGTTAGTTACGGAAGCACAAAAACACAAAAATAATAGCACGTCATCCCGAATTTATTTCGGGATCTTTGTTAAGCCTTAATCTTTATCTTAACCTGTTTAGTAAATCAAAGTCGTTGACTTAAGATGCTGAAACGAGTTCAGCATGACGTTGGGGAGAAGTTTGTTCTTTTGTACCTGTTTGGAAGGGATAATTTTTTAGTTTGCCACGGAAACACAAAGACACAAAAATTATAACTGGTCATCCCGAACTTGTTTCGGGATCTTTGTGAGGGCTTTTAGTATCAATTTATTCAGTAAATTAGTCAGAGTCTCCGTCCTTTCGAGTTGAATCAGCCAATATGCTGATGACCGAGAAAACTAAGATAGCTGTTGAAGGAAAACTTTAGATTTCTCCCTCCGTTCGAAATGACAAAGAAGGGATAAGCAGGAGCTACCGGTGTGCGTTCCCATGCAGAGCATAGGAATGAGGTTAAATCTCAATTTCATCCAAAGTTTCACGAAAAATTTGATTTAAAAGTTCTGTGTCAGGATAGTTTTTATAATCGAAATTTCTCAGATATTCCTTGTAGTAAATTATCTTTTCTTCCAGAAATCGATTAATAGAGTCAATTTTTGGTTCCCAAGCTAATTCTTCTCCTGCTTTTTTACGAACCAACAAATTTTCAACCTCTTTTTTAACTTCAGTATTAGTTATCTCGGCATCTACCATCAAATCAAATTCCATTGGCGCCATTTCATTGGTTCTTTCAATCCACATACAAGCAAGAACTGGTCTCAGAACATAAAAATATTTCTTGATTCGTACTTTGTCACCTTTTAAATACTCTCGAAAGTTTCCTTCTGCCATGCTTAGATAGTGATACATACATGATTTAGGATTGAAATAGTTTTCAGATACTTCTCTTAATTTTGATATGGTTGAGTAAGACTCTTTATAAACTATAGGACTGTCTAGCCATTCCATAAATGGGGGATTGGATTTTCTGAAAAGCTTAAGAGTTTTCTTTAATTCCCAACCACTTAAATCAATGTCATTAGGTAGGATTTTAACGTAGTTGTCTTTTTTTTTATCGATAGATAAATACCAATCTCTTTTATGAGCATAAATAAACCTAACGTCCCAGTCACTATTCGTAGAAGGGAATCCCCATGCACGACTTCCAGATTCTACTGCATATAGAATTTTTATTTCTAGTTCAGATTCTAATCTACTTAACTCTTTTTTGATTTCGGATTCCATCTCATACCTTAAGTAAAAATTGAAAATCAAGATAGTTAAATGAAAACAATCCTAACAGGTTCTTCCCGCGGAATAGGTAAATCTATCGCTGAATTGTTTTTGGATAATGGTTATGAGGTGATTGGTGTATCGACATCACCCAATAACCAATTCACCAATAACGAATACCGTCATACGATTTGTGATTTATCTAACCCAGCCGAAGTAAACAAACTAAAGCAGCTATTCACCGAAGAAGAAATCCCCGAGGTATTAATAAACAATGCCGGGATTTTCATAGAAGCTCAGTTTGAGGATTCTGATGAAGACTGGATGGAAAAATGGGATCGAACTCAACAAGTAAATCTTCGGTCCATGGCTTTGATCTCAAAATGGGCGATCAATGCGTGGAAAGAACGTGGAATAGAAGGGAGGATCATCAACATTGCCAGCAGAGCCGGAGTTCGAGGCGACACGGGCGAATACGCAGCTTATGCAGCCAGTAAAGCCGGAATGATCGCTTTCACCAAAAGCATTGCACGGAGCTCCGGCAAAGATGGAATTACTGCTTATTCCATTGCTCCGGGTTTTGTGAATACCGATATGGCTCAAGGTTCAATCGAAGTGTACGGAGAAGATTATCTCACAAAAGATCTTGCATTAGATTCCATCGCTCCACCGGAGCAAATCGCTGAAATGGTTTTACTTCTTGCTTCAGGAAAACTCACCCACGCCACCGGACAGACTTTTCATATTAACTCGGGTAGTTATTTGGTGTAGTTTTTATTTAGCCACGGAAGCACAAAGGCACGGAAAGTTATATTTCTTGAGAACTGAGAAATCTAAAATTGTTCTTCAAAATTGATCGTTAGATTTCTCAAATTTGTTCGAAATGACAGAAAAGGTCATCCCGAACTTGTTTCGGGATCTTTGTGGAGACTGTTAGTCCCATTTTACCTGAATAATTAAATCAAAGCCTTTAAAGCAAATCTATAGATTTCTCCCTCCGGTCGAAATGACAGCCTTGTGGTCATTCCGGACTTGATCCGGAATCTGTGCTAGCTCAAAACTATATTTCTTACAGATCCTGAATCAAATTCAGGAATACGAAGAAAGAAAATTCTCCCTTCGAAGGGAGACAGATCGAGTGCTTGTACGAGATCAGAGGGATGTTGTGTGATTTCTGAGTGCATAAATTGCACAACATCCTCCGTATTCTGATCTATTCGATCAGAATCCACCTCCTTCGAAGGAGGAATAAAACAAAACTTCAAACAAAGTTAGACTGGGATCTTTCACCGATGCTTCTCATACACATTCGGATCTAAAACTTCAGATAATTCAGTTAATGTTTCGGAAGGAATTGTTACTGATTGTGATTCAATTACCTCGTGTAACTGTTCCATTGTTCTTATCCCGATGATAGCAGATTCTACAGCCGGATGTTGATTCACATACTGAATAGAAGCTGAAAGTGGATTATCAGTTTTAGATATAGCTTTTTGCATCAGCTTTACTTCCTTTTCAGAATATTCCAGATAATTTTTAGCGGCTTTGTCAATTAACATTCCTTTTGCAAGGGTACCACGAGTAATTACGGAGATATTTGCTTCATGTAACATATCCAGATATTCTTCTTCAGGTCTGCGGTCCAGTAAACTGTACTGCATCATTACGGAACTCATGTTAGATCTTTTGATCCATTCTCTGATCACATTTGAACGGATGGAGGAAATACCATACTTAAGAATCTTTCCTTGTTCTTGAAGGATCTCAAAAGCTTCAATGGTTTCATCAATTGGATCATCCAGCGTTCCGCCATGCAACTGATAGATATCTATATAATCGGTTTGGAGTCGCTCTAAGCTCTTATCTACGGCTTTAAGAATATAATCTTTAGTAGGATTCCATCTCCAATCCGTTCCGGATTCATTCCACTCATTACCAACTTTTGTAGCAATCTTTACGTTGCTTCGAACAGGGGATAGTGCCTTACCGACTATTAATTCATTAAGGCCTTGATCGTATAGATCTGCAGTGTCGAAAAAGTCGATTCCTTTATCCACAGCAGATCTTAATAATTTGATATTGTCAGACGCCTTCGGATCCAAAGACATGCAACCAAAGCCAATATTTCTTGGCTCGGGTAAGCTCATTGATCAGCCTTAGCGATCACCCAAACAGCATGAATGATTCCGGGTATATAACCCAGAATAGTTAACAAAATATTGATCCAGAAAGCAGAACCAATTCCCACGGTTAAAAAGACACCAACCGGTGGTAAAAATACAGCAAGTATAATTCGTAACAGACTCATTTATTTAAATTTAATTAAGATTGATACCCTTCAATATAAATAAAAAAGCCTTGTAAATATTAAATCTACAAGGCTTTTTGTACCAAAGAGGGGAATCGAACCCCTACTCCGTGAGGAACACGAGTTTGAGTCGTGCGCGTCTACCAGTTCCGCCACTTTGGCTTAAGAGATTCCAAAGATAAGTGTGTTTGAAATTCTTAACAACCGTTTTCTTAATTATATCCATTAGGATTTTCAGATTGCCATTTCCAGGCATCTACACACATCTCTTCGATACCGCGTTCTGCTTTCCATCCTAGTTCTTTTTCTGCTTTGGCAGGGTCAGCATAACATGTTGCGATATCGCCTGATCGTCGAGGACCTATTTTATATTCTACTTTTTTACCCGAAGCATTTTCAAAAGCTTTGATCATATCAAGTACACTGGTTCCTTTTCCTGTTCCCAGGTTATAGATAACCAGACCAGGAGCAGATCTGAGTTTATCAATAGCTTTCAGATGACCAAGCGCAAGATCTACCACATGAATGTAATCACGAACTCCGGTTCCGTCCGGGGTAGGGTAGTCATCACCAAAAACAGACAATTGTTTTAACTTACCAACTGCTACCTGAGAAACATATGGCATAAGATTATTTGGAATGTCGTTGGGATCTTCTCCTATCAAACCACTTTTATGAGCACCAACCGGATTGAAATATCTGAGCAGAGCTATGTTCCAGCTGTCATCTGACGTATACAAGTCTTTTAGAATATATTCGATAAAGAGCTTTGTTCTTCCGTAAGGATTAGTTGCAGACAATGAAGATTCTTCTGTGATGGGCACAGATTCAGGATCACCATAAACTGTAGCTGAAGAACTGAAAACTAGGTTTTTCACATCAAATTTTTTCATTACTTCACAGAGAATAAGGGTGCTGTCCAAATTGTTCTGATAATACATCATCGGCTTTTGAACGGATTCACCGACAGCTTTATATCCTGCAAAATGAATCACTGAATCAATATTATGACTTGAAAAAACTTTCTCTAACGCAACTTTGTCTAAGAGATCTTGTTCATAGAAGATCGGAGATTTTCCTGTTATAGATTCAACTCTGTTTAGAGATTCTTTACTGCTGTTAGAAAGGTTATCAACTACAATTACTTCATTGCCTAATTCAAGGAGTTCAAGTACGGTATGACTTCCGATATAACCTGCGCCTCCGGTAACTAATATTGCCATATTTTGCCTTTATTTAAATTCAAATCAGTTTATGATTTTGAAATTTTAAAACAAAACCGATTATCAACTTAATAGTTCAATTGTGGAGAGAGTATAAAAGAAAAAGTTGTGCCTTTTCCTGATCCACTTTCGACAGACAACTCGGATCCGTGTAGTTCAAGAATCTTTTGAGCGATAGATAAACCTAAACCGGCTCCCGCTCCAACCGTTCTGCTAGGGTCTTCCTGATAGAAACGATCAAATATTCTCTGAATGTTTTCTTCGGCAATTCCTTTTCCTGTATCCGAAATGGTAAAACTTACATTGTTATCATCATTTTTTGAAATGATAGAAACTGTACCACCTTCAGGAGTATGTTTAAGAGCGTTGTCAATAAGATTTGAAATTGCTCTTTCCATAAGTGCGATGTCTGCATATACAAGATTTGTAGGTTCGTCAGACAATACTGCTTCAAGTGTGATCCCTTTTTGTTCTGCAAGAGGTTTAAATTGCTGCACAAGGTCCTGAGCAAGTTCTGCCATGGAAACCTTTTCCATATCGGGCTGAACATCCTGAGCATCAAATTTAGAGAGCTCGAACAGTTCTTCGATCAGCGTGCCTAATTTTTTAGTATTTCTAAGAACGATCTCATAGTATTTGGATCTTTCTTCAGGATCAATGGAAGGTTCTTTTTGAAGTATAGTCTCTAAGTAGCCTTGTATTGAGGCCAGTGGGCTTCTGAGATCGTGTGAAACATTTGCTACTAATTCTCTTCTCAACTTATCGATTTGTTTTATCTCGTCCATGTTAGCAACTAAGGTGTCTGCCATTTGATTAAAGGAAGAGCCAAGCAAACCTACTTCATCTTCAGAATTAACTTTTACTCGTTTGTCTAACTGACCTTGTTCAAATGATTTAACTGTTTCACTCACATGTCTTAAACGCCCGGTCAATAATCTGAAAACCACTAATCCAAGAATCAAAGTAACTATCAGGATCAGCCCTAAGCCAATAAAAGTATTTCTAAGGATATAACTATTTTGGACCATACCGGCTGCTTCATCATACTGCTGTCCTGATAGAATTACATATAAATAACAACCTTCGCTTCCCATAATAGAAATTGGAGCAACGGAGAATGGCTTTTTAACTCCAGCGTTTAACGGATCATCCCCATAAATGGGTAAGGTCTTTCCATTCAAAAATTGATCAAGAGGCTCTGTATTAACAGTTGATAATTCTAGTTTCGCTTCAGGATCTTGACTAGGATAAAACCACTTGATCATACCATTACTTGACAAAAGGTAAATATCGATCTCAGGATTAATTCCATTTAAATACTTTATCACAGATATGATACTGTCGCCTTCGATAGAATCCATGAGATAAGGTTGAAAATGTGAAGACATATCGTCTGCAAGCATTTTGTTTACCTTTTGTCCGGTTTCATCAACAAACATTAGCGATGATGATACCCCTAAGTATGCAAATGAAATTCCTAATGCTAATACCAGGATCAGAAAGGTGGTGGAAATCTTTGTATAAAAGCTTTTTTTTAAATTCATTGTATACCTAATTCATCCAGTTCAGCAAATTTATAACCCATTCCCCAAACGGTTGTAATATACTTAGGTTCTGAAGGGTTTTTCTCAATCTTACTCCTCAATCTGTTGATATGTGAATTTACGGTGTGACTGTATCCACTGTATTGATATCCCCAAACCACATCAAGTAATTCTTGTCTGCTGTACGCCCTGCCGGGATTGTTTGCAAAAAGCAGTAGAAGCTCAAACTCTTTGGTAGTCAACTCTATGAGTTCATCCTGCAACTGAACAGATCTTTTTTTTGGATAAATAACCAAGTCACCAAAATCCATTTGATCGAGTTTTGAACTATCTTCTGTTTCAGAAGCAGATGCCCTTCTTAAAAGAGCTTTTACTCTTGCAATAAGTTCCTTTATGGAGAAAGGTTTGGTCAAATAATCATCAGCTCCATAGTCCAATCCCATTATTTTATCTGCCTCCTCAGCTTTTGCCGTAAGCATCAAAATTGGGATCTGTCGATCTTCTTTTCTGACTGATTTACAAATTTCAAATCCATCGACTTCAGGTAACATTACATCCAGTATGATCAGAGAGTACCTGTTTCCTAGAGCTTTATTCAGAGCTATTCTTCCGTTGAAAGCTTGTTCTATTTCGTAATCATTATCGGTAAGTTGAATTTTAATTAATTCTGAAAGGTCAGAATCATCTTCAACAATAAGAATTGGATAAGCTGTTGAACTCATACTTTTATTTTAATGAGAAACTAAGTCTTCATCAAAATAAAAGTATCACACAGAAATAACATTATTTATCATCAGACAAGTTTTCAAGCTCGTTAAGTACGGTGCTACAAATCTTGTCCATTTTAGTAATGGAGATACGGATATCGGAATCATCTTTTTCTTCCCAGAGCAATGTTTTTGCATACTCATATTCCACAATAATTTCATTCAGTCCCAGCATCTGAGCTACAGGCTTTATCTTATGACCGGCTTTACGAAAGGCTTCTTCATTTCTTAACGCGAGATATTTTGAGTAGTTCGTTTTGAACTCCGAAAAGGAAATAACGGCCGCTTCCGCGAACTCCTTTATATAGCGTTCATCGCCATATAACATCTCATTTAAAGCAGTAAAGTCTATTAGTTTTGCCATATTTATTCGTTTACTGCTTGTTTTATAAAATGAGGGGAGGGTTTGCCAAACTCATCCAAATGAACAAAAATTATCTCATCTATTGTGATAATCGTTTTCTTTTCAAACTTTGTTCGAACTTCACATTTCACGGTTATGGAAGTTGTTCCAAACTTAACTGTTTCCATTCCGATTTCAATAACTTCACCTAATGGTGCTGAATTCACAAAATTGATCTCAGACATATATTTAGTAACTATATTGCCTTTGCCCAGTTGACACAAAACAAAAATAGCTGCTTCTTCATCAATCCAACTCAGTACAGTTCCTCCAAACAACGTTCCGTGAGCGTTAAGATCTTGTGGTTTAATAAGTTTTCTACTAAAAAATCTCATCTAACTTTTTTTAATTAATGTACGATGTTTATCAACATTGAAC